>Ga0209640_10001169_pt1 | contig 21900 bp, 17 predicted proteins | sample RifCSP10_1_FD_184018 | JGI IMG/M metagenome (GOLD analysis project Ga0209640, IMG submission 184018) | Soil microbial communities from Rifle, Colorado - Rifle CSP2_sed 10_1 (SPAdes) (version 2) | ecosystem: Environmental > Terrestrial > Deep subsurface > Rock core/Sediment | place: Rifle...
TCCCCCCTTTCCAAGGGCGGCTGGGGGGGGATTCTTCTCCCCCCTTATCAAGGGGGGCTGGGGGGGGATTCTTCTCCCCCCTTATCAAGGGGGGCTGGGGGGGATTCCTCCGCCCGGCTCCGCGATCACTTCTGGTTGCGAGAAAAGAAAATGGTCGTGGTAGTAGTGAATCCACAAAAAGCTGAGCACGGCGATGTAGTAAGCGCGGTCAAAGGCGTAATCGAAGGGAAAGTCGAAGACGTAGAGCAGCACCACGAAAATCAAGCCCGCCAGGCCGACATCTGCGATGGTCAGACCGAAATTAAAGAGATAGTATCGCCGGGCTGTGCCATCTTCTGAAAGTTGTTTAACGAAGGGCGAGGTTTCCAGGTCGCCGCGTTTCTGCCGTAGATGATTGAGCATCCAGGTCAAGGCTAAGTACTGTAGGGAATGCCAGACATTCATTCCTTGAAATGCGGTATCAAGGTTGCCAAGGGCGGGGACGAAGAAGGCTGCAATTACGGTAAGGGCGATAAAGGCAGTTTTAGGCCAATGGATGCTGCCCTGGCGGTACTCCGTTATTGTTTTTGCCGTCCAGACGGCCAGCGCGATCCCGAACGCTCCGCCAGCCAGCCAGACCATCCAGGGACCCACCGGAAGGACCGCCGAGACTACTGCGCTCAAGTCGTTTGTCCCAATCAAAAACGTTCCCGCCACGACCTTCCAGGCGGCCAGAGGATAGAGCGCGGTCAGAACGACGCCGTAATCCGCCCAACGGGAAAAAAGCGTCAGGCTGTTCTCTTGTTTGTGGTTGTAAAGCTCAATGATGTAAATGATCTGGTGCAGCACATGGATCGAAGCCCAGAAGAAGAAAAGGGTAAGCAGGAGCGGAAGATTGAGCATGGCGAGCGTGATGACGACCACCGGAATAATTAACGATGACCACATCATCTTTCTGTGCTTCCTGGCAAATTTCCGGTCGAGGGCTGTGCGGGTAAAAGTCGCGTACATATGGGGACCGCCAACTAAGAGGGCGACCACGGCATTGACAATGTTGCGAGATAGGCTATCTACGCTGGCGTTAAAAGTATTGGCGATAGGACGGATAATGGATTCGATATTGAGCAGGCCCAGGTAGGCCAGGTAGGGGGTGGAGACCAAAACGACACTGAGGGTTATCCACGTGAGATCCCAATCGCGGCTGCGCAGCCAGTCTGCTTGTCGGCGGGTACCCGTCTCCAAAGCTGTAATAGGGACGTCCATATCTTTCCTCCTCTAAATTAGACCTGTAATTAGATATGTACTGTCCTTTTTATTAACACAGTAGCGCAGACAAGGTTTCTGTGATCTGGCAAATTGCGCCAACTCTTTCAGGTTTATTCGTGGACAAATACCAGGGTTCCCACTGAAGCAAACTTGAAAAGCCAGGCAGCATTGTGGATGGCCATATTGACGCATCCGTGGCTCATTGGCGTGCCAAAGTTGTTATGCCAGTAGGTACCGTGGATCCCATAACTTTCATGAAAGTACATCGTGTAGGGGACGTCTTTGAAAAAGTAACCGGGACCGCGCATGTCATCCTGGCGGAATTTAATCCAAATATTGAACTGTCCAATAATAGTGGGGTGACGCCAGGTGCCCGTTGATACGCTGAAAGTCTGCACCAGTTCATCTCCTTCATAGGCGCGCAGCGTTTGTTCAGAAATGTCGATATCGATCCAGCGCTCGTCAACACCGACCGGTGGATGGGTAGTCGCGGCGAGATGATTCTGATTTGATTTTGAGATAATATCTTCCGATTCGGGAATATTAATCTCCTGGCCAGGATAGATCAATCTCGGGTTTTCAATCTGAGGATTAACCAGCAGCAGAAAGTCCAGCGATGTACCGCAACGTTTGGCTATTTTTGCCATGGAATCGCCCCGCCGTACGGCATATGTAGCGCCACAACCCTCCTGGGCAAAAGTTCTGGCGGGCAGCATCAGCATCACAAGTAGAATTGTCGCGAAGAGAAACGCCTCATGGTGCTTCAATGTGATTCACCTCCTGAGGTCATCAGCACTATAGCCAGGCAAAGCTAAGGCGATCCTTTGCTGGATTGCCTTGATTGTGCAGGTTTTTTTGATAATTCGCTTTGGCCGCCCGTGGAATGAAAACTTGCTCGCTTCAGGCGGAAAAATGGTTTCCCCGCGGTGCAGTGCGCTTGAATTGGCCTGGCTTGCGTGCCCGACCTAATCAATTGAGTCTTACTCTCTGCAATTATTATATCAAACACGTCTGTGTCGAAACACCAGTTCTCATTTTGTCGCTGCGAGGAGCGTTCTCTGCGACGAAGCAGTCTCCGCTTACCCAAAGTGCGAGATTGCTTCGCAAAAAACGCTGCCAAGATACTCGGGCTGTCATTGCGAGAGGGTCTTCTCCCCCCTTCTCAAGGGGGGCCGGGGGGGATTCTTCGGCAGAGAACGCCTGCTAAGAAACTCGGGTTGTTATTGCGAACACCGCGCTCTTTGCCGGGTGAAGCAATCCGGTAGCGAAAGCAAATGTGCTGGAAAATTAGGGAAATCCCTTATTCGGACTTAGGAATATCCCCCATTGGTGAATCTGCGTAATTTGATTAGGATAAAGATCCAAAAGATTGAGCGGTCAATTTTCCTTTTGGAAAGGAGCACTTTTATGTTAAATAAAAGGCTGATAGCGCTAATTGCACCGATGGCGCTGATATTGGTTAGTTGTTCCACGATGTTTGGAGACGAAGAAATCTTGCCAGAAACCGGGACTGACGAATTGCCTCCCAGGGCGGTATTGGAAGCCATCGACCAATTAAGCGAATCGCTCGGCGTAAGCGTCGAATCGATCGAAGTTGTCGAATTTGAACAGGTCGACTGGCCGGATGCTTGCCTGGGGTTGCCTCAACAGGGTGAGGCCTGCGCCCAGGTGATCACGCCCGGCTTTCGGGTAGTCTTAGAGGTCAACGGCCAGCAATACGTGTTCCGCACGGATCAAGAGGGCAATGTCGTGCGGCAAGCGCCTTAACAGTAAACGAGGCTAACGAGTCACATACTAAAAAGGAAGGTGAAAATCATGTTTACCAAACAGGTAGCGATTTTTTTGGCTTTGGTGTCTATGTTGATACTGGCGGCCTGCCAGCCCGGACAGACGGATGCGCTTCCGGTTACGGGTGAAGAAGATTTGCCTCCAGCAGTGCAGGCCGTTTTGGACCAGGTAAGCCAGCAATTTGGCGTGGAGGTTCAGAACATTGAAATTGTAGAAACCGAACCGGTGGAGTGGCCGGATGCTTGTCTGGGACTGCCTGAGGTGGATGAGGCATGTGCGCAGGTGGTTACGCCTGGTTTCCGCGTAGAGCTTAGAGTTAATGACCAGACATTCGAGTTCCGCACGGATGAATCAGGCCAAATAATCCGTCAAGCTCCTTAATAGTGGTCGGGTTTGATTATATGGCCAAAGCAGTCTTCAAAATTTCACCCGCGCAACCATGTGGGTGTTCAAGACCTCGGAGATTCCAAAATTCTCCGGGGTCGAAGATTTCAGGTAGGGATTTCCCTACCCATTAATAAGGGTTATCCCCAATTGAAGGCGCTTCTATTAATCGTTATATTATTAACGAAGACTCAGGGCTAGATACCCACTATACTATAGGATTGCTAAACTTTAATTAGTAACGAACACACAGGAGGCTTATAAATGGCTAGGAAAGAAATGGCAAGGACAGAAACGAATGGGTCCAAGGTCGGATCACTTTTCTCTGGGATTTTGATTGGAGGAGCAATCGGCGCAGTTACGGCGTTGCTGATGGCGCCTCAATCCGGGCAGAAGACTCGCCAGATGATTCAAGATAAGAGTATGGAGATCCGAGAGAAAACCAATGAAACCATTGATGAAACGCTTGCACGGGCGGAGAGAGCTCTGGCTGACGTTCAGAACCGTGTGAATGAAGTATCTGGTCAGGCAAAGAAGCGAGTGGATGAGTTTTCTCACAGAGGTCAGAAGGAGCTAGAGGAGCAGCGCCAGCGTCTGGAAGAGGTGCGTACCCGGAGCTAGGCCACGTTCGCTTCCAAGTCTAAGTGGCGAGCCTGTGGACCGGATTCGCCAGTTAGACAGGCAGATTCTTCAGGCCGGATGGCATAGAGGGGACATTAATTCCGGTCGGTAATAGAGTAGAGGCCGCGACCTGGAATTATCGTCGCGGCCTCAGCGGGGGAGATCAAAGATTACCTCCGCTTCGACATCATTTACTGGAATTATGCTCTCGCCATCCCAGCGAAAGATTTCAAACCGCGCATTATTAGATGAATCTAAGATCAGGTTGAACGCCAGCTCATGCTGGCACTCTCCGGTTCTGTATAATTGTGGCAAGGTGAAGAAGCGCGCCTGGGCTTCGGCAATCGTATAGCGCCAAACTTCCTGGTACAAACCAAGATTCGTCAGTTTGTCCACGGTGACGCCGAGAACTCTCTCACCGTCCTCGCTGAGCGGATTCGGGATTAGCCACACCCTTTCAATCTGGCCATCGCAATTCAGGTCACTCTCCCCGAGGGTGCGCCGCTCCTCGTTCAACGGGATCAACAGGTTCTGGCCAGTGTAAATAAAATCACAGCCTTCTATTAAGTTGTTCTGCCCGACGATATTCCCGACCGAGGTGCCAAACCGCGCCGCGATAGATGAGCAGGTATCGCCCTCCTCAACCGTGTAATTCAGCAGGACTGGATCAGGATGGTAGGCCTCATCCAGACTCACCAGGCTCTCGGCAATTGCGACCAAATCTGCCTTATTGAGATACAAGGTTTCCCCTTCTCCAACCGCGATCTGCTCAAAGTAAATTGAAACAATCCGGCTGCCAGCCTGGAAGCGCAGGCGATAAACGGGAGCTTCTGTTTGCCATCGCAAGGGCGCCATTGCTTCGGGCGAGGCGCTGCCTGAGGATCGGGTGCCTACGGCAACCCAATCGCCTTTAACGACTTCCGCACGACGATCTCCGAGGGATACGGTTTCGACCACTGCACTCGCGCCAATCGGCAGATCAGAAATCTCGGCAACATCGGGACCTTGAAAAATGTAAATATTCGCTTTTAAGGGTTCTCCCGGTCTTTCATAATAAGGATATTGCAGCCAGGCAGCGTCGTTCATGCGCACGAAGCGGATACTTCCAAAGAGAAAACCAGGAGGTAAGTAGGCAGGCACCTTCATGTCGAAATTAAGCGCTTCCGCTGCCTGGTAGAGATTTTGTGCTGGCGCTCGCCAGGCTCTTAAGGCCGGGTCAGTTGGGAAAGCCAGGGGAAGATTGAGGATATCTTCTTGGGCTCTCTTGAATAAGAGTGGTTCACCCATCTTTGCGGGAGCTTGAAACAGGTGGGTAGGACCAGACCAGGAACTCACCGCTATTGAAGCTCCGTCAGGTGCAATGGAGAAGGTGTTTACCTGCTCCCACGGCTCTTTTGGATAGGAATCGAGGAGTGTTCCTTCAGCATAATTCCACAGGCGCAATTTGCCATCCAGGGACATGCTCGCCAGTAGTGAACCATCTGGGGAGAAAGCTACCTTTTTAACCTGGTCGGGATGTAATAGCGTTAATTGATAATTAACCTCCAAATCGCGCGGCGCATTTTGGGCTGCTTCCGAATGCTGTGATGCAGCTTCGTCTAATTCTTGAGCCAGCTTTTCAAGGCCGGTAAAATCCTGGATTTGGCTGCTGCCATCTAGATCCCAGATTTGGACGCTGCCGTCTTTTGAGCCGATAGCCAGCTTTGTTGCATCCGGTGAAAAGGCCACGCTGAGAGGTGCTCCGTCTCGGGTCTGCAGGCGGGTGATTATTTTTCCAGAAGTGAGGCTTTGCAACCATACCGTGCCGTCACTGGTTGCCAGTGCGAGATGATTCCCATCCGGTGCGATGGCCAGGTCCAGCAGGCTTTCCAGCGGAAAATTAAACGCTGAGACTCTCACAAAGGATCTATCCCTGCGCGCCCAAATCCAGACGGCTTTGGGCGATCCGACTACCAATTTATTTCCATCATCCGTGAAACCAATCTCAATAACCTTACCAATTTGGCCATCCAGGTTGAAAGCCAGGTGACGGTCCGAGATGCGCCAAATATCCACATTGCCGTTCTCCATGCCCGCCGCGATAAATTCTCCATCTGGAGAAAAAGCGACTGAGGTAATATCTTCACCGCTCGTGCTCAATAAGAACGACTTATGTACGCTACCGTTTAGGTTCCAAATATTGATCATCGGGTTATGATCTTTGGCGCGATAGACTGTCGCCACGCTCTGCCCGTCAGGCGCGATTGCGAGCTCGGCGCTGACTTCTGGGATCGTCTGGGGCTCTTGAAACCACGCCCTCGAATCTGATTGTGGGAATCTTCCTTTTGACACCCGGCTTGTCCAGTCCTTATCTTGATCATGCAACCAGATTTCACCGCAAATTCTCTGGACATAATCTATCGAACAATCTTGAGAAGATTCCGAGAAACTTATATAACGCCCATCATTGGAGAGAGCCGGTGAAAGGAGAGCGCGTCCCTTGATCGGACCTGCGATCCGCCGGGTCGTGGCATTTTCACGGTCATGGACATAAATGCTGTTGCAGGATTCAGGAGAAAAACGGTTGCACGTGTTCAGCGGTCTCCCATCGAGGTCGTTTACGCCGTATGCAAAAGTTACAAATCGACCATCGGCGGTGATGCTTAAGTGGGAACCCCAACCAGAGCCCGGTTGCAGGGTTTGCACAGTGCCCTGCCGGCCATCGCTGGTCAGGCTCACCCGTTCGGTGACTCCTGCGCGCAGATCTCGGACGAAAACATCGGCGATTTCGTTGGTATCGCCAGGCACCAGATTCCCGGCGGAGGAAATAAAGGCGGCGAACCGTCCATCTGCGGAAATCACAGCTTCTTGTGATTCGGCATCTCCTCGGATGCCTTCGCTGGAAACATTCAAAGGCTGAAATTGAGCCGTGCGCAGGTCATATAGGTAAGCTTCAGATTCAAAACCTGATCCTGATTCTTCCAGGATGCGATCGCCGGTCTGTAGCGTCACCGCAATCATCCCAGCATCGGATGAAATGTCCAGTCCATGGTTGCTGTAAGCCTCTCGTGGGCGCCCAACCGGGACTTGGATTACCTCTCCGTCAACCCAGTCGAGGATGAAAATATCAACACATTGATCCTTTTCCGAATAATTTTGCCCGCATGGAAAGACATCATCGGATACAAGGTTATTCGATGACGACCAAAAAACGACAAAGCGGCCGCTTGGCGAGATATGCGGGCCGAAACTTTCACCATCTAAGGCATCGCCGTAGTAGGGTCGATCTATTCTCTCCGTTCTCTGGGTGATTCGATCGAATAAATAGATGCCCGAACAAGCCCGCTCTTCAATCCGAAACAACGTGCAAGATTCGCCTCCGTCGGACGCCGCATTTTTCTCGGCTGACATGAAAACCACCCAGCGCCCATCGTCCGATATGCTGGGGTCATACCCCCAATCCATCGCGCTTGCATCCAACTGCCCTCCAGCTCCCCCCTTTTCAAGGGGAGCGGCGACGGAGAGCGTCGCTCGGGGGGCTTCTGCTCCCCCCTTTTCAAGGGGGGCTGGGGGGGATTCTTCTTGCCGGTCCGCGCCCTCGGCATTAATGGTGGGGCGATTAACGCGGATCAATTTATCTTGAATCACATCGTATAGGATGATCTCCGGGAGCCGCTCTATCCCGCCATCTCCCTCCGTGGCTTCGTAGTGGGTGAAGACGATAGCGCTACCATCTCCTGACAAGATGGGTTCTCCGTTGAAAACGAACTCGGGTGCACGGCTTTGGCTGGCTTTCCATTCTATCGAAAGCGCCGAATCGGGTATGGATATCGCTGCCGGTAAGGGGTAAGAGGTTGGGGTTGGCGGACCGGGGATGGAATTGATTTCATCGACCAGGTATCCGGAGCGAGTAATCATCCAGGCGGCGCCGACGAAGATCACAGCGAACAGCCCAATCCAGGAAGCCTTTCTCAACGGCGGAATAAAGTCCTCGAATCGATGCCCGCCGGTCAACCTTGATCGGGCGGCGAGTGTCAATCTCTCAATTTCCTTTTGTGAGAGTGGCTGGTAAGACCAACACCTTCGCAGTATTTCCTTGCCTCGGTCTTCCTGGAGCGAGGATGCGTCAGGACGATACTCCGGTTGTAGCTTAATCCGCGAAGCGGGAATTTTCGATAGGTTGGCAATTTCCTGGACTTCCCACTCGAAAATATATTCCAGGATGAGAACCAGGCGTTGGTTCTCCGTCAGATCGCAAAAATGGGTGAGAATTTCTGATTGTGAGGAATCACCTGGTTTCGACCGCCGGTAAATTTTCCAGCTTTCGCCTGCCAGCTCAGTTCTTCCCAGCCATTGCCCGATTTTCTGACCGCGCCTTTTTGAACGGTAAAGCTGGAAACAGATGCCGAATAACCAGACTCGTATGCTGGCCTCCCCCCAGAACTGGTCTAAATTGGAAACAGCAGCCACAAAAGTTTCCTCAACCAGCGCGCAGATTTGAGAATTTGGCGGTGATGGATAGTCAACAGAATCCAGGAGCACGGCCGCGAAACGGTAGATTTCCCCGGCATATCTTTCGATTAAGATTTCCAGCAGGCGAGGATCCCCGGGCCGGCCATGTTGGAGCGCCAGGGCCAGTTCGAACTCGGGATTGTCCTCCTGCCCGAAACCACTCCCTGGATCTGAAAACAGACCAGGAATTTTGTGTTCTCGAACCATTTAAATAATTCGCCAGTTCCCTATTCTAATCAATATTAATGGGCGATTTCTCCCCTGATGATCTTGGCGTAAGAAGGGCTGATGATTGAATTACAGAAGCTGCTGGAGGATTCTACCATAGAGTTGAAAAAGTTTTGGAGCGGGCTGGCCTCTGATTAGACAGGCAACTATCTAGATTCCGGTGCAAAAGCCGCTCAGCCGCCGTCCTCGGCGGCGTCTCTTCGGCCGCGAGCGCTCTAGAAGGCCGCTTTGCACCAGAAACTTCTAAATACCTTGCAATTTGGAGATGCATCGTTTGGCTATCAAATTTGTTGGTGTTTTCAACTGGACAAGAAATGTTGTCGTTATTAGACTAAATCTTGGTGCAAAACCTTGCGAAGGTTGGATCTGTGGGATCAACGCACCGGCGTAAAACCTTCGCAAGGTTCTCTGGAGCAGTTTTGCACCAGAAACTGGACTGGGTGTGAGCAGAATTCGGGCCTGGATATCTGCCTGGCTTGAAACGGGAGGGCTCAGGGTAAAAAATAACGCGGGATGATTGAACAATCTCTGGCTTCAGAAAAAGAGCGCATGCGTACCTATCCGGACAAAAAACTTACCCAGGATTTGCCCCGGGTGCGAGTGCCGATCCGCGTCAAGATCACGCTGCCGTACCTGGTTCTGGCGATTCTGCTGGCCATTGGCGCAGCCTATGTGATTACTCAAATTGTCTTCGATACCATCGAAGAGCGTTTTACCAACCAGCTGATCGAGGCGGGTAAGCTGGCGTCTGAATGGATGGTCAGGGAAGAGCAGTCTCGGCTGGAGACGTTGCGAGAATTGAAGAATTCCGACGGGGTCGCGGAAGCCATGCAGGTGGGCGATTCGGAAGGTTTGCGCGAGTTGGCTCTTGGGATTGTCGTCAACCGGGCGGAAGAAGCCGTCGAATTCCTGGATGAGGATGGCCGCCATGTCCTGGCAATTCGGAAGATCCCCGGCGGGAAACAGGAGGAATACGAGTATCTGAAGGGCGGTGACCCCTTATTTCTCCAATGGAATTTCGTCAAGAATGTCTATGCCGAAGAGGAGGATGACTTTGGCGATAAATATGCCGGGCTGGTCCGGTCCGATTGGGGTGATTACTTCTACGTTTCCGGGCCAGTTTACACTGGGAACGGGGAGTTCGTCGGGGCCATTCTGGTTGGGAAAACATTATCATCTTTATTGGAAGAAATGCGCAGGAAGACGCTGGCCCACATCACTTTGTACGATTTTGACGGCCAGGCAATTGCGACGACCTTCATTGACCCGCCAGCTTTAGAAAAATCTGATGCTGCTACCGTTGTGGCGCGCCAGGATGATAATGCAGTGAAAAGGAACGTGCGTGATCCCCGCGATCTAACCATTGCAAACATCGAGTACGCGGAAATCTTGGGCCCATGGGAGGCTCGCCATGACACGGATCTCGGTGTTCTTGGGGTCTCTCTGGTAAAGAACTTCTATGTAAGTCCGAGTTTGCCAACGCGCGTTCAAATTTCGATTCTGGTTGCTTTCGCTCTAATTCTCGTGGTTCTGATGGGCGTCAACCTGGCGCGCTACATTACCGGACCGCTGCTTGGGCTGGTTCAGGCGTCCACGGAAGTTGCCCATGGGAATCTCTCCATCCAGGTAGACCCAAACAGCGACGACGAGGTGGCCGTGCTGGCGGAAACCTTCAACCAGATGGTGAAAAGCCTGCAGCAGTCCAAGATGGACTTGATCGAGGCCTACGACACCACCTTGGAAGGCTGGGCAAGGGCCGTGGAATTGAGGGAGGAGGAGACCGGTAAGCACACGAACCGGGTTACGCACATGACGGTCCAACTGGCTCGTGAGATGGGAATGGATGAAGAGCAAATTCCGCATGTTCGGCGGGGCGCCACTCTGCACGACATCGGAAAAATCGGGGTTCCTGATGCCATCTTGTTGAAACCGGCGAAGCTGAATGACGACGAATGGAAGGTCATGCGCATGCACCCTGAGTACGCCTATGAGATGCTCTGGCATATTGATTTCCTGCGCCCGGCGATCGAAATCCCTTACTGCCACCATGAAAAATGGGATGGCTCCGGTTATCCAAGAGGACTCCGAGGGGAGGAAATCCCAATTGCGGCGCGCATATTTGCCGTTGTGGATGTCTGGGACGCGTTGACCTCCGACCGGCCCTATCGCAAAGCGATGCTAAGAGAGCAGGTATTGAAAATTATTCAGAAGGACAGCGGCACACACTTTGATCCGCGCGTCGTGCAGGTATTTATGGCTATGTTGAACGGATCCAATCAGGCGCCCGGTTAATTGGAAAAGGGACCGGTGAACGCTCAGGATGAGCTGGTAGATCAGGTAAAAAAGAAGCAACGGCGCCCCAGGGCGCTGGTGTTGATTTTAATCCTGTTGCTCACGCTTACCTGCCTGATATTTGCCATGCTGCCGCAGTGGCTGGCGGTCGCCAAAACCTCGACGCTGCTACCGGTAAACCTGCACTCGGTGGCGGAAGCGGATTACAGCGCCGACCAGCGGCCCTACGGGGTGCCTGCCATCAGTTTAGCCATCTTGAAAGATGTTATTCTGGATAATAACCCGTATGCCACGGATTGGGCTGACCGGCTGGCTACGGTTCATGCCATCCTGGAATCTCCGGTTCCAACCATGACCCCAGCCTTTACCACTTCTGCGGCCAGCGTTCAACCAACCACGTCCGCGCTAGATGCGACCGAGATTAGCGTGCAATCGACCGAAAGGATGCCTACCAGTATCCCGACCGGGACATCGACGGCTTCTCCAAGCCCCAGCCCAACTGTCTCACCCACTGCTGTTCTTGTCCTAAGCCCTACAGCCAAGCCAACGCGGGAGAGAAACGCAGTGCAGACGGTAGGCCCCACAGCTTCCCCATCCAAGACAGCAACATTTACACCGACCGGCGAGTCAACGCCGATTGCCAGTCATACACCGACCGGGACGATCACGGCATCCCCTACTGCTACAGCAACTTTCACCAACACGCCGACGCCAACCGCTACCCCCGCGCCTCCGCCAACGGCAACGCACACGCCGACCCTGGCATCAACTCACACACCGACGGCCACCGGTACGCCAGCTCCCACACCTACGGCTACCAAATCGCCGATACCCACCGATACACTAACTGCAACGGCGACGCCCACTGCAACAGAGACCGCCACTGCCACGCTAACTCACACGCCGACCGCCAGTCACACTCCTACCCCAACCGCGACTCACACGCCTACTGATACGCTTGCGGCGACCACTACAAACACCGTTACCGCCACTCAGACGCCGGCGGATACGCCCACCCCAACGGCCACTCATACGCCTACCGCTACCGGCACACCTGTTTCGACTGTTACGAATACCCCCGCCGCCACGCTTACACCGACCGACACTGCTGCCCCCGCGAACACTTCTACGCCAACTGCCACTGGCTCTGCCACCTTTACACCTACAGCTAGCGACACGCCAATATACACGCCTACGCCTACCAACACCCTGGCTCCGACCTACACAGCCACGGCCACGTTTACCCCCAGCCATACCTTTACGCCGACGAATACGCCTGCCGCTTCCATCACGCCAACTCCTACCCAAGATTGTTCTATAAATACGGGACCCATACTGATAGATAGCGGGAACAAAAAGTTCTGGTTTGACATTACCAATAATCTGAGCTATCAAATCCAGATAACCAAAATTACCCTGGATTGGCCCACCAATACCAATGGCTCCTTGAAGGAGATCTTGTCTGGCAATCAGCAGATATTTAACACTGAGGTAGCTGCTTCTCCGGTGGTCATACCCGATCAATATAACTGGAAGGCCGGTACTCCTAACTTTAGAATATGGGATGTCGGCATGACAAAAAGCCTGGAGTTTCGCTTTAACAGCGGGATCGCGACGAGTGGGTACAATGTGCAGGTGGGATTTGATAATGGTTGTTCAGTGACAGTTTCCCAGATGAGCGTGAGCTCCAAGATTTTCCTACAGGCCACGGCTGCTCCAATCCGTCATGCGGTCGCTAGCAGCATGCCGGTGAAACTACCAACAGTCACAGTGGATGCCGATAAGGAGGCAACTGCGATCGCCACCAGACAGCTCATTGTGGATCCTGAGATCACTCTGCCCGTAAAGCCGTCGCCCAGGTCAACGGCTACGCCGACCGCGGTGGCGAACAGCGAATTAACCGCCACGCCGATCCCGCCGACCATTTCCGCGCCGATCCCTGTCATTGAAACACCGGGCGCAACGCCTCTACCGCTGGTGTTAATAACCTCCACGCCTGCCGTGTTAAAGAGCGCCCAGGTATCCCTGGAGAGTGGTTTTACAACCGTGATGGCTTTGGCTGCACTTGGTCTTGTCTTGTTAAGTTGGGTAAATCCTGGTCGATTTGAGGATTGAGCCGTTTTCGGCGGTGTCTTTTCCTCTATTCATCTGGCAGCAAGTTAACCCGGTAAACAGGGTACTTCACCGGATTTTCGAATCCAACGCTCTCGGCAATCTTTATAGAAATGTCGTCGTCGTTCCAGCAATTCCAGTGGGGATTGAGATTGTTTTTCGCGCAGTGCTCAATCGAGGCCGCGCAAGCTAACCGGCCAAGTTCCTGGCTCTGCTGGCCTGCGAAAGTAGCCAGATCTAATTCGTAGTCGTTCCCGCTGGCATAGGCGGAAACACACCAGCTTAGCACCTGGTCGTCTCTGATCAGGCAGTATCCAAATCCTCTGCTGAGATACTGCTCCAGCGTAGGCCAGAATGAGAGTATCCATGCGGTTATCGCCGGGAGGTTGCTCAGGTCCCTGTTCTCGAATAGGGATCGCTCCATCGCTTCCAGGCGGTATCCGCCTGGCACCAGATTTCGCCAATTAAGTATAGGCCGGTCGAAGACATAGTATCTGCGCAGCGTTTTTTCCATCTGCAAATCGCCAATAATGCCGCCTATCGCTCTTTCCCATACTTTGGGATAAACCTGGATGGCCAGTTCGGGGGCAGACCGTTCACGGACATCTGGAATGATTTCTTCCTGGATGGTTCTCTGCAAATCCAGATTTTCAATTTTAACGCTCACCTGGCTGGAGATAAACAATGCGTCCCGCTGATTGTAAAGCAGCGCCGTCTTAGGTCTCACCGGATTGTCGGCGTAAACCCATCCGGATGTATTCCCGTCGATCACAGAGTCGATGACCAGGTTGAAGCTTAAGTCATAAAATAAGGGCCGAACGCGGTGGTATTCGCTTTCTCTCAATTTCGATAACAAGGTTTCACCTCTCAGACGTTGAAGCGGAAGTAGATGATATCCCCATCCTGCACAACGTATTCTTTTCCCTCCAGGCCCAGAGCACCAGCGGCGCGCGCCGCTCCCCAGCTTCCGTGCTTTACAAAGGTATCGAAGGCCAATACCTCGGCGCGAATAAAGCCGCGTTCAAAGTCGGTGTGGATGACGCCGGCTGCCTGCGGCGCGGTCCATCCTTCCGCGATCGTCCAGGCTCTAACTTCCCGTTCATTGAAGGTAAAAAAGGTGATCAGGTGCAGGGCTTCGTAGCTCTTACGGATAGTTTTCTCCAGGCCGCTCTCTTCTACTCCGGCCAGTTCCAGGTATTGCTTCCGCTCCTCGTCATTCAGGCCAGCCAGCTGCTCCTCCATCCGGGCGGCCAGTCCGACCATCTCGGCGCCCCGCTCACGAGCTATCTGGCGCACCTCCTGCAGGCACTTGCTTTCCTCTGTCAAAGAGCTTTCGTCAACGTTGGCCACGTAGATAACCGGTTTGTTGGTCAGGAAACGCATTTCCTGGATCAGGGCGCGAAAGGGCTCATCATCCGGGTGCGGATATTGGGAAACGGGCTGGCCGGCTTCCAGGTGGCTTTTCAGCGCAAGCGCCATATCCAGCGCAGGTTTTACTTTCCTATCCCCTTTCATCTGGCTGGCGAGGCGTTCCAGTTTACGATCCAGCTGCTCCAGGTCTGCCAGAGCCAGCTCCAGGTTGATGATCTCGATGTCTTCTCGCGGATCGATTGCCCCGCTGACATGCACGACATTTGGGTCTTCGAAGCAGCGGACGACATGCAAGATGGCCTCGGTATCGCGGATGTTGGCCAGGAACTGGTTGCCCAGACCTTCGCCATGGCTGGCGCCTCTGACCAACCCGGCGATATCCACGAACTCGACAGTCGCACGGATGATTTCCGGTACATTTACCAGTTCAGCGATCTTCTCCACCCTTTCATCGGGAACAGGGACAATTGCGCGGTTGGGCCTGATTGTGCAGAATGGGTAGTTGGCTACTTCAGCGTATTGGGTTTTTGTCAATGCGTTGAAGACTGTACTTTTACCGACATTGGGCAGGCCGACGATGCCAATGCTCAGGGTCATGGTAGTAATAGAACTTTGCCTTTGGTCTTCCGGCTTTCCATGTAGCGGTGGGCCTCGGCGGCCTGGGAAAGGGGGTAGGTCTTATCAATACGAACCTCTAACTTGCCATCGATCATCAAATTGAATAAATCCGTTGCGCGTTTCAAGAGCTCTTCTCGAGTTGCGGTGTAATGACCGAGGCTCGGGCGGGTCAGGAAAAGCGATCCTTTGGTATTAAGCACCTGGGGATCCAGCGGCTCCACTGCCCCGCTGGATTGCCCGTACAAGACGAGATAGCCGCGCAGCCGCAGGCAGTTAAGGCTTTTGCCGAAGGTATCCTTCCCGACCGAATCGTAGACCACGTCTACCCCTCGGCCTCCCGTAAGCCGTTTGGTCTCCTCTTCGAAATCTTTCTGTGTATAGAGGACAACCTCGTGGGCGCCGGCGGCCCGGCTGAGAGCGGCCTTTTCCTCTGTTGAAACCGTAGCAATAATCCGGGAGCCGCGCTGATTAGCCATCTGCACGAGCAGGTGTCCAACACCGCCTGCCGCAGCGTGAATAAGGGCTGTGTCGTCCTGGTCAAGGGGATAAGTGCTGTGGCTAAGGTAGTGGGCAGTCATTCCCTGGAGCAGAACCGCAGCGGCCTGTTGGGCGCTGATTTGATCAGGCACAGGAACCAACTGCCAGGCTGGGACAACTGCAAATTCGGCATAGGCGCCTTGCTGCATGGCATAGGCCACCCGGTCATCGGGCTTGACCGCGGTGACGCCCGGTCCGATGGCATCGACAACCCCTGCAGCCTCCACACCCAGGGTAATGGGAGGTCTACCCGGATAGCTTCCCGTCCGGTGGTAAATATCGACAAAATTTAGCCCGGCGGCCTCAATCTTGACCCGGACTTCTCCCTCTCCAGGCTCTGGTACCTGCGCATCTTCATAACGCAGCGCTTCTGTTCCTCCGAATTCGTGTACCCGGACGGCTTTCATTATTTCACTCCTTTCTCAGGGAAATTACCAGACAATTATATTATAGCAACCAGCTTACTCAAACTGCCCCGGCAAACTGCCCGGGATACCCACTGATTTGCGCTCGAAGTACCTCGTGCCCAGCATTGTTAATGCAGCGGGCGTGTAAGCGCACCCAGCCCCGTCCTTCATCTACCTCCACCACTTCGCTCTCGGCTGTGATCGTATCGCCGATATAGACCGGCCCCTGGAACTCGAAGCGCATTTCTTGGGCCAGAAAAGCCCAAAGACCGCCCAAATGAGTGAGCAGGCTGGCAGTAAGCAGGCCAGGAACGATGCGCCTCTTGAAGCGCGTCTGAGAAACGTAGTTATCATCAGTGTGGAGGGGATTTACATCCCAGGTGACACCGATGAACAGGGCTACGTCCGCTTCCGTAAGAGTGCGAGAGAAAGCGGCTTTGGCGCCCACAACCGGTTTAGCGGGAATTCGTTGTGGCAGAACAGGATTTTGCATCATCTCTCCGTATAAGTTATTCATCGAATCTATTTGGAAACCCGATCGTATCGACTGTCATTGCGAGGAGCGCCTTTTTTGCGACGAAGCAATCCCATAGCCCGATAGGGAGGGGAGATTGCGTGTTCAAAGGGTTGAAAGAATTATAGCAGCATACGAAACCCGAAATACGAAATACGAAATATTCCGATACATTTAAGTGAAATTTTGAGCAATAGAAATGACGGAGGCACCGTTTTGTAATATAATGTCCCTGATTTGTCCGAAGTTTTCGCGGATTCGCGGGAGCCTGGTACAGGCTGTCGATATTGCGCTGCAGCAATCAAGGGGCTAAATCAAACCCCGGCGAACATCAACTGTTCGTGACTATAGGCACAAATGCGCAGGTCATGGTAAGATTTATCCTTGTGATCAAAGTTATGCGGTGCTGAAGGAGGAATCCTTGACCACAACCGATGCAACCCCTCTATGGCCCCTGGTAGTCTACTTCGCTCTCGTCCTTTTTCTAGCCGTTGCCATGATCGGGCTGGCGTACCTCCTCGGCGAGCGGCACAGGGACGAGCGAGCTACCGGAGAAGTTTTTGAATCGGGCATAACGACAACTGGTGATGCCCGTGTCCGTTTATCCGTACAGTATTACCTGGTCGCCATTTTTTTTGTTATCTTTGACCTTGAGGCGGTGTTCATCATTGCCTGGGCGCTGGGAGCGCTTGAACTGGGCTGGGCGGGTTACATCGAGATTCTGGTTTTTATTGGGATCCTATTCGCCGCATTGATTTACCTTTGGCGTCTGGGGGCGCTGGACTGGGGGCCTAGGACCTCGAGGACGCTCGTGCAAAAGAAGACGTAAGGTGAGATGTTTGGGAAGCTAGCCTGTGCTTGCACTAGGCAAAGAGACTGAAAGGATCTCAAAGCATGAAATGGTGGTTAAGTAAAGCGGCGACAGAAGAGCCGATTGAAGCTGGCGACGGATCCTTCGAGCAGGTATTGAATCGGATACTCGCCTTTACCCGCCTCCAGGATCTGATTGCCTGGGGTCGGAAGTACTCCTTGTGGCCATTCAACTTTGGCTTGTCCTGCTGTTATGTTGAGATGGCTACCAGCCTTACCAGCAAATATGATATCGCCAGATTTGGCTCCGAAGTCATCCGTGGCACGCCCCGTGAGGCCGATGTCATGGTGATTGCAGGTACGGTGTTTTTGAAAATGGCGCCGATCATAAAACGTCTTTACGAGCAGATGATGGAGCCTCGCTGGGTGATCTCGATGGGTTCGTGCGCGAATTCGGGCGGAATGTACGACATCTATAGCGTCGTACAGGGAGTGGATAAGTTTCTCCCGGTCGACGTCTACGTGCAAGGGTGCCCGCCCAGCCCCTCTGCCTTCATGAACGGGCTTGTCTTGTTAGCTGATTATGTAGGCAAGGAGGATCGCCCATTAAGTTGGACGATAGGTCCTCAGGGCGTGATCAAGCCGGAAAAAACCTCGATGCGCGATCTTAAGCGTGCTGAACGCCGGCAAACAACGGTACTGCGACCTCCAACAGAAGTCTGACCCTCAAGTAACAGGTTGTTTTCACCAACTGAATATCATCAATCCACTTTTTGCTACCTTCTCAGAAGGCGTACCGAACATGAATGAACATTCTGGCATCTTCCAGGAACTGAAAGATAAGTTTGGCGAGGGAATCCTGGTTCAGCAGGAGACTAGCGACGCCATCGCGACGATTTGGGTTTCTGCGGATCAGGCAAAGCCGGTCCTGCGCCATTTGAAGACAGAGATAGATAGACCGTACCGCATGCTCTATGATTTAACCGCCATTGACGAACGGGTTCGGGTTCATCGTGGCGGCCAGCCCGTCAGCGACTTCACTGTGGTTTACCAGCTGCTCTCCTTCGACCGCAATGCGCATGTGCGGATCAAAGTGCCCCTGAGGGGAGAATATCCATCGGTGCCCTCGGTGACGGATCTTTGGGAAAATGCCAATTGGTACGAGCGCGAAGTATGGGATATGTTCGGAGTCAAATTTTCCGGCCATCCTCACCTGCGACGCATCTTGATGCCGGTTACCTGGGAGGGGCATCCCTTACGAAAAGAACATCCTGCGCGAGCTACGGAGTTGGGCCCTTTCCGATTGACGGAGGAGAGACAGGAAGAGGAGCAGAAAGCCTTGCAGTTCCACCCCGAGGAGTGGGGTTTGGCTCGGCAGAGCGAGGATACGGAGTTCTTATTCCTCAACCTGGGTCCGCAGCACCCGGGCACGCATGGCGTTCTGCGGATCATATTGCAGCTCGACGGCGAGGAGATCGTCGACGCGGTCCCGGACATCGGATTCCACCACCGGGGCGCGGAAAAAATGGGTGAACGGCAGTCCTGGCATACCTATATTCCATACACCGACCGGGTGGATTACCTGGCAGGCGTCTACAATGAATTTCCCTACGTTATGGCCATTGAGAAGATGGTTGGCATGGAGATCCCCGAAAGGGCCCAGGTCATGCGGGTTATGCTGGCAGAATTATTCCGCATATCGAGCCACCTGGTATGGTATGGTACCTTTGCTCAGGATGTCGGGCAGCTTTCCCCGGTTTTCTACATGTTCTCTGACCGGGAGCGCATATTTGACATGATAGAGGCCTTCACCGGTGCGCGTATGCATCCCGGTTTTTTCCGCATCGGCGGATTAGCCCTTGACCTGCCAAACGGTTGGGATCAAATGGTGCGGGCTTTTCTGGATTACATGCCCGAGCGTATGAACCAGTATGACAGGCTGGTGATGCAAAACCGCATCTTTCAGGCGCGCACCAAGGGTGTCGGCGTCTATGACACTGATGAAGCTATCGAGTGGGGCGTGACCGGACCGGGTTTGCGAGCTACCGGCCTGGAATGGGATTTCCGGAAAAAGCGCCCGTATTCCATGTACGATCAATTCGAGTTTGATATCCCAACTGCAGTGAACGGCGATTGTTATGACCGGGCGGTGGTGCGCGTCGAAGAGATTCGGCAGAGCCTGCGTATCATCGAGCAGTGCTTGAACAATATGCCCGCCGGTCATCATAAGTCTTTGCACCCAAAGGCAACGCCGCCGCTCAGAGAGCGCACCATGCACGATATCGAGACGCTTATTACCCATTTCCTTAACGTCAGTTGGGGTCCGGTCATCGATCCCGGAGAGTGCTTCTCTGAAGTTGAAGCTCCGAAAGGCAACAGCGGATATTATTTGGTATCCGATGGCAATACCGAATCCTATCGCACGCGGATTCGCGCGCCATCCTTCCCCCACGTTCAGATGGTGCCGTATATCAGCCGCGGTTTGTTAGTGGCAGACCTGCTGGCGATTTTGGGAAGCGTCGATTTCGTTTTAGCCGATGTTGATCGCTGAACTTGCTAGATCGCCGAGGTCTCTGACCGAGGCGCCCCCGGTTTAGGAGCCTGATACATGCTGAGTGAAGAAGAACGCCAGGAAATCGAAAAAGAACTCGAACACTATGAGTACAAACGCGCCGCATCTATCGAAGCGCTAAAGATTTTACAGAAGCATCGTCGATGGGTTACGGATGAGGGTCTTGCAGATCTGGCTGGGATATTAGAGATGTCAACTGCCGAGCTGGACAATGTCGCCACCTTCTATAACTTGATCTACCGCCAACCCGTCGGGGAAAACGTGATCTTATTATGCGACAGCATCAGCTGCTGGTTGATGGGTTATGAGCAGATTCGCGACCACATGCGGGAACGCCTTGGAATTAATTACGGCGAAACTACCCCGGACGGTAAATTCACCCTGATTCCCATAGTGTGTTTGGGCACCTGCGATCACGCCCCGGCGATGATGGTGGGAGAAAAGCTTTATAACGATCTAACTCCCGAAAAAGTAGATGAGATACTAGAGCAGTACAGGACTGGGTAAATATGGAAAAACCCTTGACGAAAAATATCCGGCCTGGAGAACCACCTTTTGATCTTGAGGCCTACGAGCGCGCCGGTGGATACGGAGCCGTGCGCAAGGCCCTCACGAATATGACACCGAATGAGGTGCTCGAAGAGGTAAAAAAATCAAACCTGCGGGGGCGCGGTGGCGCCGGCTTCCCGACTGGCATGAAGTGGAGTTTCGTTCCGATGGGAGCGGATGCGCCCAGGCCTAAGTACATGATCATGAACGCCGACGAGATGGAGCCCGGCACCTTTAAAGATCGTGTCTTGCTCGAGGGGGATCCGCACCTGATCGTTGAGAGCATGATTGTGAGCGCTTATGCTATCGAGGCGGAAAAGGGCTATGTGTTTCTGCGTTGGGAATACAAAGAAGCGGAGCGCGCCGTGCGCAAAGCGGTCGGCGAAGCGTACAAAGCCGGATATTTAGGCAAGAATATCTTGGGCTCCGGTTATGATTTTGACCTTCAGGTACATTCCAGCGCCGGACGTTATATGTGCGGTGAGGAAACCGGCTTGTTGAACAGCCTGGAGGGTAAGCGCGCGATCCCTCGCGCCAAGCCGCCGTTCCCACAAACCAGCGGTCTGTGGGGAAAGCCCACCATTGTTAACAATGTAGAAACGCTGTGCAGTGTTCCCCACATTATTAATCAGGGTGCGGAATGGTTTCGCGGTTTGAGCTATACTTCCGATGCCGGCACGAAACTCTATGGTGTGAGCGGGAAGGTGAAGAATCCGGGCTGGTGGGAACTTCCCATGGGTACAACCCTGCGCGAGATCCTGGAAGAACACGCTGGCGGCATGCGAGAAGGTTATAAGTTTCGAGGCGCTTTGCCGGGCGGCGCTTCTACGGATTTCCTTGTCGAAGAGCATCTCGATGTCCGCCTGGATTTCAATTCGGTTCAGGAGGCAGGCAGCCGCCTGGGAACGGGAACGGTCATCGTCATGGACGATAAGACCTGCCCGGTTGGAATGGTGCATAACCTGGAGCATTTCTTCGCGCAAGAATCCTGTGGCTGGTGTACACCTTGCCGTGAAGGCTTGCCGTGGGTGGAGAGGATACTCTATGCTATCGATAACGGTGAGGGGCGCCCGGAAGACATCGATCTCTTGGAGATGCATACCAGGTTCCTCGGGCCCGGAAATACCTTTTGTGCTTTGGCCCCGGGGGCAGTCGAACCCCTGCAAAGCGCGCTGAAGTACTTCCGTGCCGATTTTGACCAGCATATTAATGAAAAAAGGTGCCCCTGGAGGTAATCTGTGGCGACCATTTACATTGATGGCAAAGAATACGAAGTTGACCCGAACAAGAATTTGCTTCATGTCGGTTTGTCCTTGGGTTTGGACATCCCTTACTTCTGCTGGCATCCGGCGATGGGATCA
>Ga0209640_10001170_pt1 | contig 21899 bp, 27 predicted proteins | sample RifCSP10_1_FD_184018 | JGI IMG/M metagenome (GOLD analysis project Ga0209640, IMG submission 184018) | Soil microbial communities from Rifle, Colorado - Rifle CSP2_sed 10_1 (SPAdes) (version 2) | ecosystem: Environmental > Terrestrial > Deep subsurface > Rock core/Sediment | place: Rifle...
GCGGGTGCCGCTTGCGCGTGCGAGTGAAGGATTCACGGAGACTGTTCTTTCGCGGCTCCACCTTGCGCCGAGGTCGCCGCTGGCGTTCCGCGTGCTGGAGAAGGTCGCGTATCTCTTTGGACTCTCAATTGTTCTTGCGATTATGCTGGCGGCGTTTGTAATCACCGGCGTTGTGGATATTGGGACCGTCAACCAGACGCAAAGTTCTGTGCAGCAGTCCTTGTCAGCGATGGGGGAGGGAATAGGTGGTTTGGTAGCGAGTTTCTCGACATGGCTGAAAGCGTACTTCCCGTTTGCGTACTCGAAGGGAGCGCTGAGCATCGCCTTCTTCGGGAGTCTGATTATTGCGGTGTTGGGACTCGTGGATCGTGTTTTTGTCCGGAGGTTCGTACACCGGATCTAGCGTTGGAATCCCTGGAGCGGCGCCAGACCTACTTTGCTGCAGAGAGGTAGTGGACCTCTTCCTTGCCAACCATATTCGCCCAATGCACCGTGTTGGCGGGGATGTCCAACCTGTCCCCCGGTTTCATGAGCCATTCAAAGCGGTCCGTCCCTATCTTCATCTGGCCCGACACGATTACCAGGAAGTCATCGAAGTCGTGTTTGTGCCGGGCGTACTTCGTTCCCGGTGTGTCCGAATAGAGTGCGCAGGCATGCCCTTCTGCTTCCATCATCTTTATCAGCTCCGCTTTTGTCGGCTTTGTTTTGCGCGTCCACTTCACGACGTCCATCGTCTTGTCGAAACGTGATAGGGTTTGCATTCTTGTTCTACTTCTCCTTCTGGTGCAATCAGGTTACACGTTCATCGCAAGCTGGCCTGATTTCCGGCTACTCCCACCTGCCATGCACTCTTCGTAATAATCGATGTACTGGGTGACGATCTTGTGAACGTCAAAGTGCTCTACCGCGCGCTTCCGGGCGGCTTGGCCGAACACCTTGCGCTTGGCATCATTCGTTAGCAGCTCGACTGCATACCGTGCCATCCTGTCCACATCTCCGATCTCTGCAATGTAGCCGGTCTGGCCGTGCACCTGCAGTTCGGGAAGTCCCCCAACACTCGACGAGATCACGGGGACCTCACATGCCATAGCCTCAAGCGCAGAAAGCCCGAAACTCTCAGATTGGCTCGGCATAAGGAATAGGTCGGCTGCGGAGAGGATGGGTACAAGCTCCAACTGCTTACCGAGGAACCGCACGTGTTCCTGGAGGTACAGCTCCCGCACGAGAAGTTCACAGGCGGATCGTTCCGGTCCGTCACCGGCCAGAATCAGCTTTGAGGGAATCTTCTTGTGTACCTCGTTGAAAATCTTGATAACATCCTGCACACGTTTGACAAGTCTGAAGTTGGAAACATGGACGAGAATTCTCTCCCCCTTGGGGGCAAACTTCTCGCAGAACTCTTCACATCCCTGTCGCCGGTACTTTTCCGTATCCACGAAGTTGGGAATGACGCGGATGTCTTTTTCGATGCCATAGTTGGTCATCGTTTTCTCCCGGAGGAAACGGGAAACGGCAGTGACGCCGTCGCTCTGCTCGATGCTGAATTTCATCACCGGCAGGAAGCTAGGCTCAAGCCCCACCAGTGTAATATCGGTGCCGTGAAGCGTGGTGACAATCTTCAGGTCATTCTTGAGGATTTCTCTTGCGAGGTAGGCACTCGTCGCGTGAGGGATGGCGTAGTGCGCATGGATAAGATCAAGTTTCTCGAAGCGTGCCACTTCCACCATCTTACTCGCCAATGCGGGAGTGTACAACGGAAACTCGAACACAGGGTAGCTCGCCATTTCCACTTCATGGTAGTACACGTTGCCCAGATATCCATCCAGACGCATGGGCATCGCATAGCTGATAAAATGGATCTGATGGCCCTTGTCGGCGAGTGCCTTGCCGAGTTCCGTCGCCACCACGCCGCTGCCGCCATACGTGGGATAACACACGATTCCAATTTTCATGAGTTCTGTTCCTTGTGCCGATGAAGATAATGAATGAAGAGCTCAGCAGCAACAGTTTTGAAACTTCTGCTGCTTTGTGGTATATTCATCTGTAAAACAGGCTGCCGGCGGACATTTTGTGAGGTGGCCACCAATTCGATCACCGAACTCCACAATGTCGTCCACCGACGAATTCAAAACACTCCAAAATCAGGTCCGGCAGGAGATACGAGTGCAGGGCTCGCGTTTTATTTGCACCCTCCATCCCGTAAGAACAAAAGAGGAGGCTGAAGAGTTCGTCAGGCGAATCCGGAAGGAATTCTTCAACGCCACCCATCACTGTTACGCCTACCGTCTTGGTACGGCAGGAGACCGGTTTCGTTACAACGATGACGGAGAGCCGGGCGGCACGGGAGGGAAACCGATTCTTACCGCACTCGCCAGAATTGGGCTGACCGACGTGGTTGCAGTGGTGACGCGATACTTCGGTGGGACAAAGCTCGGCGTTGGAGGACTTGCCCGGGCATACGGAGAGGCTGCAGAGAAAGCAATATCATCGGCAGAACCTGTCACCCGGTATGTTCTGTTACCTCTCCGGATTTCCTTCCCCCACACGCACATCAGCAACGTTATGCACGTCGTCTCAAAGCTCGGCGCCCGTATCGTGGACACGGTCTATGACGAGGAGGTGCATCTTCATCTGGAGATCCGCGCATCGCAGCGGGAGGAGCTTCGAACCTCGCTTGTGAACCATACAAGTGGCAATATCCGGTTCGCCTGATTATCAGGACGACGCACGCCGTGCCTCCGCTGTGTACCGCTCCGGCAACTTCAACCCCTTTACAATCTCGTTGGTGTCCATTGCAATCACCAACTCCTCGTTCGTCGGCACCACAAGCACCCTCACTTTGGAAGATGCAGTGGTGATGACTTTCTCCTTTTCTGAAGAGCCGTTTCGCTCGTCGTCGATCATGATGCCGAGAAAATCGAGTCCCTCACAGGACCGTTTCCGGACGTCAGGACTGTTTTCACCAATACCACCGGTAAAGACCACACCGTCCAGTCCTCCCATTGCAGCGGCGTAAGCGCCGATGTATTTTCGCACTCGATAACAGAACACATCAAACGCATAGGTAGATTTCTTGTCACCATTCTTCATTTCCGAGATGATCTCCCGCATGTCGCTGCTGACGCCTGATATCCCCTGCAGCCCGCTATGTTTGTTCAACAGGGTATTTGCTTCGGCGAGAGCGATGCCCTCCTTCCCCATAATGTAGAGGATAACAGACGGATCGATGTCGCCCGAGCGCGTACCCATGAGCAGCCCTTCCAGCGGTGTGAACCCCATCGTTGTATCGACGGAAATTCCACCGTCGACAGCAGCCATGCTGCATCCGCTGCCAAGATGGCACGTGACGAGCTTCAGACCAGCCGGATCTCTCTTCAAGATTACAGCAGCACGCTCGGAAACGTACCGGTGCGACATCCCATGGAATCCATACCTGCGGATTCGATACTGCGAGTAGAGTGAATAGGGAAGTCCGTAGAGGTATGCTTTCTTCGGCATCTTTTGGTGGAACGCCGTATCGAACACGGCAACCTGCGGAGTTCCCGGCAGGTTTATCTGGCATGCGTTGATACCGCGCAGGTTATGCGGGTTGTGCAACGGTGCGATCTCGAAGTTGCTTCTGATCCCCTTGATAACCTCATCCGTGATGAGGACCGAGGATGTGAACGTCTCGCCTCCGTGGACGACACGGTGGCCGATCGCATGGATATCCGACTTGTCGGCGATGACGCCATGGTTCCTGCTCAGCAATACGGCAAGGATGTACTCGATGGCGACGATGTGATCCACAATCTCTCCCGCAATCTTGATCTCGTCTCCATCGTAGCGAATATTAGAGAGTGTTGCTCCGCTCATGCCAATCCGCTCAACGATGCCGCGGGCGAGAGTTCGGCGCGCTTCCACTTCGATTAACTCGTACTTGACGGAGGAGCTTCCGCAATTCAGGACGAGGATGTTCATACGCGTTTCCCCTCCTTGTCATACTTGAAAAACCCTTCGCCCATTTTCTTTCCCAGCTTGTTTTCGCGAACCATGCGGCGGAGGAGGGGACAAGGCCGGTACCTCGGCTCGCCAAGGTCGTGGAAGAGAGTCTCCATCCACATCAGGACTTCATCAAGGCCCATCGAATCAGCCATTTCCAGGGGGCCGGTTTGAAGGCCATACCCGAGTCTCATGGCGGTGTCAATATCTTCCGCCTTTGCAATTCCCTCCATCAGCACATGCATAGCTTCGTTCAGCATTGGCAGGATTGTGCGCGTTGTGATGAATCCCGGATACTCGAACACCTCAACGGGCGTCTTTCCAATCCGCTCGGCAAATGATTTGACGAGGCCGAAGGTCTCGTCGGAAGTGTTCATCCCCCGCACAATCTCAACCAGCGGCACCTTTGGCACAGGGCTCAGGAAGTGCATCCCGATGATTTTGTCCGGTCGCTTGCTGGACTGGGCCAGCTTGGTGAGACTGAGCGTTGCCGTATTCGAGATGAACACAGCGTTTTCCTTGGCAATCGAGTAGAACGCTTCGATCAATTGACGTTTCAATTCGAAGTTCTCATCCACCGCCTCGATAATGACATTGCACGGTTTCAGCTCGGCGAGGTTCGTCTTTCCCTTGACGCGTGAAAGAACGGCACGTTTTTCTGCTGCTGTTTTCCCCCACCGTTTGATTTCAAGATCCATTGCGCGCGCAAGGCCATCAAGTCCAGATGCCAGCGTCTTTTCATTTTTTTCAACGGCGATTACCTCGATCCCCGCACTGGCAACGGTTTCTGCGATGCCTTGTCCCATCATTCCCAGCCCGATGACGCCGACGGTGTGGAAACGATCATCACCTTTTGTTTTGGCAAGGAGAGGAGAGTGTAAGTCTTCAAATTTGAGTTTCTCAGCCATACGGAAGTTCCGTGTGATAAGTGGTCAGAATCAGAGGAGAAGGTGCAGGGTGTTCCTGAGGAATGAGAGTGAGGCAATGGAGACGAGCTGCGACAACCCCCAGACGATGGAGACAGCAGCCACCGCCTTCCACCTCTTCATTTCAAACAGCGAAACAAGACCCGAAGCAACGAGCATCAGGTACCATAAAGTAAAGATGTTTAGGGAGTTAAGCAAAGCATAGTCCGAAAAATCGACATGTCTTCGGCAATGCGGCGCACGTTAGAAGTCTCTCTTGCTCAGAATGAAGACGCCTCCTCCGAGAAAGAGCCCGGAGCTGAGAAGAGACTGGGCGTAGGGCTTCCAATCGATCTCCTGACGAAGTATCAGACTTGCCACACCATCCATCATGCCGGAGAGTTGCGGCAACAGATAGTAGCACCCGTCAACAACGCCGCGGTAGACTACGTTCTCTGAGATCAAGAAGAGCCCCATTTCCCGTTGATGAAGGACGGGGCCTACGATCAGCAGATAGAGGAACGCGCCAATGATGGGGATTGCAGCGTTTCTGAACACTACGCCGAGGAAACCCACCACGGAATACAGGCAGGCGAACACAAACGTGAGCATGAGACTGGAGAGGAAGAACTGGAGATCCCAAGTGCCGAGTCTGATGCCGAAAATGATTGCCATCCCGCCAAGGAAGTACAAGATGTTGACAAACACGACGCACACGCCACCCAGATATTTGCCAAGGAGGAGTTCCCATCGCCCGAGCGGTTTCGACAGGTAGAGATCCACCGTTCCTTTTTCCAGCACATCAGGAATGATGCCTGCCGTTGCAAAAATACCAAAGAGCACGACGCCGGCAAACATTCCCTTTGCGAACCCCGCTACCATCTGGTTGACGAACTCAGCCACAGCCTCGGCTGGGATTGCCGGGCCGATCGGGTTGCCAAACAGAAGAATCGTTGTTCCCTCGGTGCCGGACGAGGAGGAGAAACCCGCAAGAACGCCAAGAAGGATGAGCGTGGAGATTCCCGCGAGGACATAGATGGTGGCCTTGGTGAGCAATTCGCGGAACGTGGATGCGATCAGCGTGAGAATCCTCATGAAGCCACCTCCCGCTTGATCAGGTTGATGAACGAATCTTCCAGGCTGCTCTTTACCTTTACCACCGAAGTGATTTCCACGCGGTGCTTTCGGAGAAGGTCGATGAGTGAGTTCAGTGCGGTGACGTTCTCAATCGTTGCGGTGATGAACTCCGCTCCGGGTGTGAGGTGCATCGAACGTGCGGCGGCTTCCGTCTTCAGGTCTTCCGGAAGGGAAGACGCAATACCTATCTGATACTGGGACCCTGTGGTGGTCAGCTCCTCGACTGTCCCCACCTTGAGAAGCTTTCCTCGATCGAGGATCGCCACACGGTCGGAGATCAATTCTACTTCTGAAAGGAGGTGCGAGTTGAGGAAGATCGTTTTGCCTTGATTCTTCAGATCCAGGAGGATGCCACGTATCTCCTTTCTTCCAACAGGATCGACCCCGTCAGTCGGCTCATCCAGGAAGACGACTTCCGGATCGTTGATAAGAGCCTGAGCGAGCCCCAGGCGTTGCATCATGCCCTTGGAATATTTCTTCACCTTCATCGCGCGCCATTCTGTGATTCCCACCAGTGCCATGAGAGAAGGAATTCGCTTTTGGAGGGTTGCATTCTCCACGCCGCTTAGCCTGCCAAAGAGGCTAAGGACTTGTACACCGGTGAGATATCCAGGATAGCGATGGTTTTCAGGGAGGTAACCGATGCGCTCTTTCACCTTATTGTCCGGAAGCTCCTTCCCGAGGATACTTGCCCGTCCGCTCGTTGGTCGGGTAAGAGAAAGGAGGATCTTGATGAACGTGGTTTTCCCGGCTCCATTTGGACCGAGCAAACCGAACACCTCGCCCTTGTTTACCTCGAGAGAAAACCCATCAAGTGCCGTGATGTGTTGTTTTGAGATGCCCGTTCGGTACACCTTTGAAAGAGAATCAGACTGGATGGCGTGCATGGAGAGGGGGTATTATGATTGGTGTAGGATAATAGTGAATCACCGAGAGGGAATCAATTGCATTCTCGCCCTGGAGTGGTGCACTCATTGACTTTCAGCAGTATCGTTGGTATATTCAGACAGTTGATGGATAGAGAATCGACGAATCTCCCGGAACCGTCGGGAGGACATTCTTGTTAGGAAAGACGCGCGCAAGTGCATTTTTTTTGGATTGAAATCGGACGTAATCGGTCGGATATCTAAATGGTCAGGCTATCTAAGAAAGTGGAATACGGTCTTATCGCCATAGGGCACATTGCTACTCGCCCCCATGGCAGCATGGTGACCGCAAAGGAAATCGCCGAAGCGTACCGCATCCCGTATGAACTCCTTGCCAAGGTATTGCAGAAGTTGACCAAGGCCGGGCTGATCGTATCGTATCAAGGGATGCACGGCGGGTACACCCTCGCGAAAAACCCGGAAGACATTCCTGTCGCAAGAATCATTAACGCCATTGAAGGGACGCTCCCGATGATTGCGCAGTGCATGTCCGAAGGTCCCGATAGTTGTGGCGTGTACGAGGTGTGCACCATTAAATCACCGCTGACAAAAGTCCAGGCGAACATCGAGCGCGCATTTAATTCGATGACTCTCTCGGAGATTGTGTGACGATGAAGCTGCCGATCTATCTCGATAATCATGCAACGACGATGGTTGACCCGCGTGTGGTCGAGGCGATGATCCCGTATCTGTCTGAACAGTACGGTAACGCAGCGAGTAACCATCATGAGTTCGGTTGGAAAGCAGGAGCGGCGGTGGAGCTGGCAAGAAACAGGGTAGCCCATCTCATTGGTGCAAGGAACGATGAGATTGTGTTCACGAGCGGCGCCACGGAGTCGATCAACCTGGCATTCAAGGGAATTGCTGAAGGCCATCACAGCAAAGGGGAACACATTGTTACCGTGGCGACCGAGCACAAAGCGGTGCTTGACACTTGCAAGACGCTCGAAAAGCATGGATTCAAGGTAACGCATCTCGGGGTCGACCACCACGGCATTGTTTCGTTGGATGACATTAAGCGGGTCTTAACGGAGAGAACAATTCTCGTGTCGGTGATGCTCGCGAACAACGAGATCGGGACGATCGCGCCACTCGCACAAATCGGTGCACTCTGCAGAAGTCGCGATGTGCTCTTTCACTCCGATGCTTCGCAGGCAGTGGGGAAGATACCCGTCGATGTGGTGGATTTGAATGTCGATCTTCTTTCATTTACAGGACACAAGATGTACGGGCCAAAAGGAATCGGTGCCCTCTACGTGCGGGCATCGGGTCCACGCATGAACCTGATTCCACAAATGGACGGCGGAGGACATGAACGAGGCCTCCGATCAGGCACGTTGAATGTGCCGGCCATCGTTGGCTTTGGAAAGGCCGCGGAACTTGCAGACGCGGAGCTGAACGATGATGCGTCACGAACAGCGGCTCTTCGTGATATGCTCGTTGAAGGAATCACGTCATCTCTTGATGACGTTGCGGTGAACGGCCATCCCACGGAACGGCTGCCACACAATGCAAACATCCGTTTCCGTCATGTGAAGGGTGACATACTCATGATGGACATGAAAGACATTGCCGTCTCCTCGGGTTCGGCGTGCAGTTCGGCGTCTCCTGAACCGTCTCATGTGCTGACAGCTATCGGGTTGAGTAGGGAAGATGTTCTCTCTTCAATCCGGTTCGGTCTCGGGAGATTTACAACGAAAGAAGAAATCGGATACACTATTCAACGTGTAGTGGAAGTTGTAAAGTCGGCACGTACACAGATGTTGCACCATCAATTTGCCAATTCCTGAAACCAGGAGAAATATGACCATGAAAGAACTTGACTACGTCCTCAATAACGAGAAAGAGGTTCTTGGCTTTCTCAAATCCAAGTACCCGTTGTATCACTTATCGAACGTCTTCTTCCGGGATATACAGTACGGAATCCAAGTCTTTCTCATAAGGAAGAAGATGGAGATAGGCTATTCGGATGCTGAGAAGATCGCCTGGGCGTTTGTAGCCCGGCTTGAGAAGGAGAAGATCCTGACTTCAATTGACAAGCAGACGTGGGTGCTCCAATATCCCGAGTTTAAGAAGCCAACAACCACACCTGCGCCGGCGGCGAAACCAGCTCCTGCGGCAAGGCCTGCCAGTCAGGCAACTGCTGCGCCACGCCCGGCTGCACTTCCACCTCTCAAGAGTGGTACGCCGGCTCCGACCCGTTCACCGTTGCCGCCGCTTAGCAGACCCGTTGCCGGAGCTTCAAAACCAGCGTCTGCTCCAACGGTGGTTGTGCAGGCAGTTCCGGCAGAGGCAAGTGCAACCAAAATTGTGGAGGCGCCGGCACCAGCCCCGAAACCGGTGCTGCCCGCTTTTGCACCTGCTTCAAGTCCGGCAGGAACAAGGAAACCACTGCCGCCAATCAAAAGCTCGACGCAGGCCGGCAGCAAGAAGTGATTCGGGCAAAAAAGAAACGAGTGAACGATGACAACTGAGAACAATACAATCGAAGAACTAGCGAACCGCGAGTATAAGTATGGGTTCGTGACCGATATCGAAGCAGATAGCGCTCCACGCGGCCTGAACGAGGACATTGTCCGGCTCATCTCTTCCAAGAAGAATGAGCCGTCGTGGATGCTCGAATGGCGGCTGAAGGCGTATCGTTATTGGCTGACGATGAAGGAACCTTCGTGGGCAAATATCCACTATCCGGCAATCGACTATCAGGATGCAATCTACTACTCGGCGCCCAAGCAGAAGAAGAAACTGGGGAGTCTTGACGAGGTCGATCCCGAACTGCTTAATACATACAAAAAGCTTGGCATCTCGCTCGCAGAGCAGGGGCGTCTGACGGGCGTTGCCGTTGACGCAGTGTTCGATAGCGTCTCGGTAGCAACGACGTTCAAGGAAAAGCTTGGCGAGCTTGGCATCATCTTCTGTTCGTTCTCTGAGGCTGTGAAAGAACATCCTGAGCTTGTGAAGAAGTATCTCGGCTCCGTTGTGCCGTATACCGACAACTTCTTTGCAACGCTGAACTCGGCGGTGTTCAGTGACGGCTCCTTCTGTTACATACCGAAAGGTGTCCGCTGTCCGATGGAGCTTTCGACATACTTTCGCATCAACGCGGCGGATACAGGACAGTTTGAACGAACACTGATTGTTGCTGAAGAGGGGAGCTATGTCAGCTACCTTGAGGGCTGTACGGCACCCATGCGCGACACGAATCAGCTACACGCGGCGGTGGTTGAGCTGGTGGCTCTTGACAATGCGCAGATCAAGTACTCGACCGTGCAGAATTGGTACCCCGGTGACAAAGAAGGCAAGGGCGGGATCTATAACTTCGTGACCAAGCGTGGCAAGTGTGCCGGTGTTCGCTCGAAGATCTCCTGGACGCAGGTTGAGACCGGTTCGGCGATTACCTGGAAGTATCCGGGCGTCATCCTCCAGGGCGATGATTCCGTGGGTGAGTTTTACTCCGTGGCTGTCACCAACAACTACCAGCAAGCGGATACCGGGACCAAGATGATTCACATAGGGAAGAACACGAAGAGCACGATCGTCTCTAAAGGAATCTCGGCTGGCTTCGGAAACAACTCGTACCGGGGACTTGTCAAAATTCAGAAGAACGCGGAGAACGCACGCAACTTCTCGCAGTGCGACTCGCTCCTTCTCGGCGACAAGTGCGGCGCGCACACATTCCCATATATCGAAGTAAAGAATACCTCTGCCCGCGTGGAGCACGAAGCCTCCACTTCCAAAATTGGTGAGGATCAGATCTTCTACTGTAAGCAGCGGGGAATCTCCGGCGAAGATGCGGTGAACATGATCGTGAACGGCTTCTGCAAGGAGGTGTTCCGGGAACTCCCGATGGAGTTTGCGGTCGAGGCGCAGAAGCTGCTTGGTGTCAGCCTGGAAGGAAGTGTAGGGTAAACAGAATCATTGACGAATACATAGGAAGCAAAATGCTGGAAATCAAGAATCTGCACGCATCTGTCAACGGAAACGAAATTCTGAACGGGATCAACTTGAGAGTGAGTGCTGGCGAGATCCATGCTATTATGGGGCCGAACGGCTCTGGTAAAAGCACGCTTGCCGGTGTGCTCGCAGGGCGCGAAGCCTATGAGGTCACCGAAGGCGAGGTCACCTACATGGGCAAGGACCTTCTGGAGATGTCGCCGGAAGACCGGGCCCGGGAAGGAATCTTCCTTGCCTTTCAATATCCGGTGGAAATCCCCGGCGTTACCAACACGTACTTTCTCAAGGCTGGACTTAACGCAATTCGAAAACACCGTGGCCTGGAGCAGTTGGACGCTGTGGAATTTCTGAGCTTGGTAAAGAGCAAGATGGAGCTGGTGGATATGGACTCAAGTCTCCTCAACCGTCCCGTCAACGAGGGGTTCTCTGGCGGTGAGAAGAAGAGGAATGAGATTTTCCAGATGGCAGTCCTCGAGCCGAAGCTTGCGATCCTCGACGAAACGGATTCCGGACTTGACATCGACGCGCTTCGGATTGTGGCGGATGGCGTCAACAAGTTGCGGAGCAAAGACAACGCCGTAGTGGTGGTCACCCACTATCAGCGGCTTCTTAATTACATCGTACCCGACTTCGTCCATGTTCTTGTGGATGGGCGCATTGCAAAATCCGGCGGAAAGGATCTGGCGTTGGCGCTGGAAGAGAAGGGGTATGACTGGATCAGGGAAGAGGTCGAGAACGCCCAGGTGAACGGATAGGTGATGTTATGATTCAGACAAGCAACAGCACATATGATTGGGTCGCCTCGACATTCGAGGTGTTTGAAAAGAACCTGAACGGTGAGGCGCAAACGAATGTACACGCTTTGCGCAAGCACGCCATGGAGCGGTTCGCAGTGATAGGCTTTCCGACCACCCGTGACGAAGAGTGGCGCTTCACCAATGTTGCGCCCATAGCAAAGACCTGCTTCTCGCCCGTTCTCGCGTACAGCAGAGGAGCGACGGCTGCGGACATCGAACGCTTGAGCTTTGCCCGGTTGCGATCTCATCGGCTCGTTTTTGTGAATGGCCATTTCTCTTCCGAGTTGTCATCGCTGGAGTCTCTCCCTCATGGCGTCATCATCGGAAGTCTGGCCGCGGCGCTGAAATCTCACGACGACCTGGTGAATCAACACATTGGGAAATATGCCAGCACCGAAAAAGATGCATTTACAGCATTGAACACCGCGTTCCTCCGAGACGGGGCATTCATCTCAATTCCCGATAAGGTTGTTCTCGAGGACCCCATCCACTTGCTCTTCATCTCCACGGGCTCAGATGATTCGTTTGTGTCCCATCCGCGCAACCTGGTCCTGATCGGGAAGCAAAGCCAGATCTCGATCGTCGAGAGGTATGTGGGATTGAAGAACAACGTCTACTTGACAAATGCTGTGACGGAAATTCTGGCCGGCGAAAATTCTGTGCTCGAGCATGACAAACTACAGGACGAAAGCACGAATGCATTTCACGTGAGCAGCCTTCACGTCCATCAGCTCGAACACAGCAATCTCGTCTCGAATTCCATCTCATTTGGCGGAGCACTCGCCCGGAATAACGTGACCTCGATGCTGGCTGCGGAAGGTGTTGAGTGTACATTAAACGGCCTGTCTCTTGCAACAGGGCGGCAGCACGTGGACAACCACACGACAATTGATCACTCCAGTTCCCACTGCAACAGTCACGAGTTATACAAGTCGATACTCGACGAAAAAGCCAGGGGCGTTTTCAATGGCAAGATCTTTGTGCGGAAGGATGCGCAGAAAACCGATGCCAAGCAGACGAACAAGACTCTGCTTCTTTCGGACGAAGCGACCATCGATACCAAGCCGCAGCTCGAGATCTTTGCCGACGATGTGAAGTGTACGCATGGCGCCACGGTAGGACAACTGGATGACGAGCAAATCTTCTATCTTCGCTCCCGCGGTATTGGTGAGACGGACGCGAAGGATATCCTGACCTTTGCTTTTGCAAGTGATGTGATCAACCGGGTGCATGTTGAGGCCTTGCGGAATCAGCTCGATGCGATGATCCAGGCTCGTTTGCGTCAGGGCAGATTATCGGAAAGCGTAGAATGATGAAGAACCCCGATGATACATTGATGGCTGAGTTCATCGAGCGGGTGGACGGGATCAAAGGATGCAGGTTCAACTTCCCGCTCCTCCGACAGAGCGTGAACGGGAAGCCGTTGGTGTATCTGGACAACGCCGCCACCAGCCAGAAGCCCCAGGTTGTGATTGACGCACTGATGCGGTATTACCAGGAAGAGAACTCCAATATCCATCGCGGCGTCCATTACCTGAGCGAGAAGGCGACGCAATCGTACGAGGCGTCCCGGGCGAAAGTGCGGAAGTTTGTGAATGCCGCGAGTGTCCAGGAGGTTATCTTTGTCCGTGGTACCACCGAAGGCATCAACCTGGTGGCCGGCAGCTATGGCCGGAAGAACATTCGGCAAGGAGACGAGGTGCTGATTTCTGCCATGGAGCATCATTCCAATATCGTCCCCTGGCAAGTCCTATGCGAGGAGAAGGGAGCAAAGCTCCGGGTCATTCCAATGAATGATGACGGCGAGTTACTGCTGGATGAGTACGAACGATTACTGGGAGAAAAGACAAGACTCGTTGCCATTGCGCACATCTCCAATGCGTTGGGGACGGTGAACCCGATCAAGGAAATGGTCGCTGTTGCGCATCGTAAGGGAATCCCGGTCCTTGTCGATGGGGCGCAGGCTGTGCCGCACCGGAAGGTGGACGTGCAGGATTTAGGCTGCGATTTCTACACCTTCTCCTCACACAAGATGTTCGGGCCAACAGGCGTTGGGATTTTGTATGGAAAGAAGCAGTTCCTGGATGCCATGCCTCCGTACCAGGGTGGCGGTGACATGATCAAGTCGGTCACGTTTGAAAAGACGATCTACAACGACCTTCCTTACAAATTCGAGGCAGGAACACCGAACATTGCCGGCGGCATTGCTCTCGGTGCGGCTATTGACTATATGGGCATGCTTGATATGGAGGCCATCAGTACGTATGAGCATGATCTTTTGAACTATGCGACGGAAGCCTTGCGGGGGATTAATGGTGTTCGTATTATTGGCACGGCGCGCGAGAAGGCGGGCGTGCTATCGTTTGTCATTGAAGGGATTCACCCACATGACATCGGCACCATACTCGACGACGAAGGGATCGCGATCCGGACGGGCCACCATTGTGCGCAGCCGGTTATGCAGAGGTTCGGCGTTCCCGCCACCGCCCGTGCCTCTTTTGCATTTTACAATACAAAGGATGAAGTGGACATTCTCGTGAAGGGCATTCACAAAGTCATAGAGGTTCTCGGCTGATGTCGGCACTGCGTGAATTGTACCAGGAGGTCATCCTTGACCATAACAAGAGTCCGCGCAATTTCCGGAAGATGGAAGATGCCACACGGGCGGTTGATGGATACAATCCTCTGTGCGGTGACCACTATAAGATCTTTGTGAAGGTCGAGGGTGACGTCATTCAGGACATCAGCTTTGATGGAGCGGGCTGCGCGATTTCCAAAGCATCGGCATCGGTCATGAGCTCGGTCCTCAAAGGCAAGACCAAAGAGGAAGCGGAAAGACTATTCCAGCAGTTTCACAAGTTGGTCACCGGCGACATTGACGCAGAAAAGAATCTAGAGGCGCTCGGCAAGCTTGCTGCATTTGCGGGTGTGAGCGAATTTCCAGTCCGGGTCAAATGCGCGAGCCTCGCATGGCACACGATGCACGCCGCGCTGGAAGCCAGGGTCGAGACAATCTCGACGGAGTGAATGTTGCGAGGAGAACATTTCATGGACACCACATCCATTAGCACGGTTGAGCAAAGCCTCATCCATGCACAGGCAATCGACGCGATCCGTTCGTGCTATGACCCGGAAATCCCCGTGAACATCTACGAGCTGGGGTTGATCTATGAGGTGAAGGTCGCGGCCGACGGTGGAGTTCTGGTGGTTATGACGCTTACGTCCCCGCACTGCCCCGCAGCACAATCACTGCCGAAGGAAGTCGAGGCGAAAATTAAAGCCGTGCCGGGAGTGACTGCGGTGGAGGCAAAAGTGGTATGGGACCCGGTCTGGAGCACGAATATGATGTCCGAGGCGGCGAAGCTGACTCTCGGGATGCAATAAGAATCCACTGAATCCAACGACAAGGAGCACGACCGATGGAAGCAACGATGCAACCGAAACCGGCCACGAGCGAAGAGATCATGATCACGCCAAAGGCCGCGGCACAAGTCACGAAGGTGAAAACGGAGAACAATATCCCGGCCACCCATGGTTTGCGTCTTGGCGTGAAGGGTGGAGGTTGCTCAGGACTTTCGTACGTCCTTGGATTCGATGAGCAACCGAAAGAGAACGACAAGGTGATGGATGTGAATGGAGTGACGGTGTTTATCGATCCCAAGAGCCTGTTCTATCTTTCCGGTACCGTGCTCGACTTCAGCGACGGGCTGAATGGGAAAGGGTTTGTTTTCAACAACCCTCAAGCAGCCAAGACATGTGGATGCGGCAGTTCGTTTGGCGTCTAGTCTTGATCATGCAGTTCTGAGGGAGTTTTCGTATCTTTGCTGCACACGTTAGATGCTTTCTGCTGGACCGTTGGAGATAGCGCAACACCCGGATGCGCTCTTCAACATTCTTCAACATGAACCATTTCACGACTGTACTGTTGATTCAGCCATTGCAGTTGCAACCATCAAACACCTCCTGGAGGAACCATGGAATTCACTGATATCCTAAGTATGCTTTTTCGCTGGCTGCACATCGCAGCGGGCATTTTGTGGATTGGTCTGCTCTACTGGTTCAATTTTGTGAACGGTCCATTTGCGGGAACGATGGACGGTGATACAAAGAAGAAAGTCGTTCCGGAACTGATGCCGCGCGCCCTTTATTTTTTCCGGTGGGGTGCACTCTGGACCTGGGTGACCGGTCTGCTGCTACTCCTGTTGGTGTTCTACCACGGAAAGCAGATGTTCCCCTCGCAAGAACAACCGTGGACTCTTGCAAGCATCATCATGGTCGCTGTGACTTTTTTCATGTTCTTTGTCTACGACCTCCTCGCGAAGAGCCTGGGAAAGGATATTAAAGTATTCGGTGCCGTTGCTTTTGTGCTGATTGCCATTGTCGCGTACTTGATGTTCGGTTTTGGTGGGTTTGGTTATCGAGCGTACCAGATTCATCTCGGTACCATGTTTGGCACGATCATGCTCATGAACGTGTGGATGCGCATCTGGCCCTCACAAAGAAAGATCATCGGGGCCGTTAAAGAGGGGACGGCCCCGGACGCAGCGCTTGTTGCTCTCGCCGGCCAGCGTTCGCGTCACAATGTCTATATGTCCGTGCCGCTGGTGTGGACAATGGTGAACATGCACACAGTTATTGTGGGAGAGGAGAATTGGTGGGCGATCCTGATTATGGTTGCGATCTCCTGGTGGTTTGTGAGTTGGATCTATGACAAGTCTGCCAAGGTGAAAGGACTTTAAGTGCCTCATAGGACCAAAGAAGTGCGGAGAACGCTCGCATGAAACGAAGGACGTTCATGAAGTCAACTGCCGTCGTCGGTGCTATGGCTGCCGTGGCTCAGGTAGCCGAATCGAATATTCTCTTGAATCATCTTACTACTACACCCGAAGGAGAAAAACACATGTACGAATGGAAGTTCAACCCCCGTCCTTACTCCGACGAGGATGCCAAGAAGTTGCTTGCCAGCGTCGTCGATGCAGAGACGACCGACTGGCACTACAACACGCATCACAAGGGATACGTGACTGCACTGAACAACATTGAGAAGGGACTGGAGAGTGCCGACCGTGCCGGGGCTAATGGCAACTACAGCGTGATTGGCGAGCTGAAGCGCCGGACGACCTGGAACCATGCAGGCACTGTACTCCATGACGTCTATTGGGAAGTAATGGGGGGTGACGGTGATATTATGAAGGGGCCGGAGATCAAGGCTGCAATCGAGAAGGAATTCGGTTCAGTCGATACGTGGAAGGCGGATTTCAAAGCGGCCGCTGTCTCAGCCAAGTTGAGCGGCTGGGGAGTGCTGGTATACGATATGCTCTATTCCAAGCGTCTGTTGAATGTCCTTGTCGATGAGCATCACTACGGCGCGATTTGGGGAGGTATTCCTTTGATTCCGGTGGACGTTTTTGAGCACGCATACTACCATAAGGATGGTCCCAAGCGCGCCGCTTATGTAGACAATTTCATCGGCAATCTCCACTGGGGCCGGATCAACGAGCGATACAAAAAGTACGCAAAGTAACCAGAACCGAGAGCAATCATGAAACGGACATGGCGTGATGTTGACGACATCGCACTCGACCTCGTGGAGAGGCATCCCACGGTCGATCCACTCACGGTGAAGTTTCAAGAACTGCGTAAGCTGGTGACCGAGTTGCCAAATTTCGGTGATGACCCTGATGCGGCAAACGACAGAATCCTCGAGTCGATCCAGGCTGCATGGTACGACGAGTACGAAGACTAACGCACTCACGATTCTCCACCACAACATTCTCCCGTATCGCACCCAGATGGTACGGGAGTTTTTTTGTTCTTGAAGTTCAGGCCGAAAATGGGTATCATCTCTAAGAATATTGGCCTGATGCGATGCGCGAAGAATTGTTGCCATTGTTTCCGCTGCAGGTTGTGCTGTTCCCGAACTCGGCCCTTCCGCTGCACATCTTCGAGGAACGATATAAGATTCTGATGAATGAGTGCCTGGAAGAGGAGAAAGAGTTCGGAATCAACCTGGTACATGGAGACACTGTTTCTGACGTGGGATGTACAGCGGTGGTGAAGGAGGTTTACCGCCGATATGACGACGGACGGATGGACATTGCTGTGGAAGGACGCCGCCGCTACGAGCTCCAGCGATATGACACACTTGCAGCACCGTATCTTCTTGGTGTAGTGAAGTACCTCAACGTTCCGGATGAAGGTGTGGATGAAGATCTTGCCCACGCCACGGTGTCGCTCTATAACAAGCTGATCGCGACTGTGTATAGGGGAAAACTCCCACAGGTGTCGCAGGGAAAAGTCACGCGGGAACTCTCGTTCCTGTTGGCCCAGAAGTCGGGGATGGACCTCCTGCAACGCCAGCGGCTGCTTGAGACGCTCTCAGAAAACGAGAGATTGAGAATGCTCCACAGCTATCTCGCGGAAGTCTTTCCGAAACTACACGAGTATCAACAGATCGAACGGGTGGTGAAGAGTGATGGGTACCTGTAAACACATACAACCGGAGAAGGCATGAATAAGAAAACACGGGTCGTCCGCAGGAAGCACAAGAAAGCGATCGAACGGACCAAGGCCAAACGCCGTGCACTGATGGCAAACAAGAAGTCGTGAGAGCTGTAGGAAGGTGATCGAATCGGTCACCTTTTTGCTTTGAACGAATGCCGGAATCAATGGATACCACCACCGCTACCGAACAACGGTTCCTCTTTCGCTTTGGCCGGAAGGAGTATGATCTTGCCGGTCGCACCCACATCATGGGTGTGCTGAACGTAACGCCCGATTCATTTTCCGACGGGGGACGGTACGTGACGGCAGAGGCTGCAGTTGATCGTGCGCTCAGGATGGTGGAAGAGGGCGCGGATTTTATTGACGTCGGCGGGGAGTCGACGCGACCTGCGAGCCAGGCATATGGAGCGGGGGCAGACGTCGTTTCTCACGAAGAAGAGCTCCGACGCGTCATACCGGTAATCGAGAAGCTGACCGGTCAGGTCGATGTTCCAATCTCCATCGATACATACAAGTCTGCTGTTGCCCGGGCGGCACTCGGGGCAGGTGCTCTGATCGTAAACGACATCAGCGGGTTCACCTTCGATCCGGCGATGCCTGAAGTGATTGCGGAGGCAGGAGCCTCTGCGATCATTATGCACATCAAAGGAACGCCAAAGACAATGCAGCGGAACCCGGTGTATGAGGATCTGTTTGGCGAAATTTTCCGGGTGCTCGCGAACGGAATTGTTCAGGGCCGTCGCGCCGGGGTCGATCAGATCATGATCGATCCGGGGATCGGTTTTGGAAAGCGGCTCGAACACAATCTGCAGCTGATTGCCGGCCTCTCGAGATTTGCTCCTCTTGGTTGTCCAATTCTCGTTGGCCCTTCACGCAAATCGTTTATCGGCCAGGTGCTGGATCTCCCGGTAGACCAGAGATTGGAAGGCTCGCTCGCTGCTTGCGTTGCCGCCATCCTCCGCGGTGCCAACGTGATCCGCGTCCATGATGTGAAGGAAGCGCGGCGGGCGGCAATGGTGGCCGATGCAATAAAGAACTCAGGCGTGAACGGATAATAGCGGACTATGGAACTGTTCAAAATCGGGTTTCTTTCAATCGGCGTTGCTGACATCATCGACATTGCCCTGGTGTCATTTCTTTTTTATCGTCTCTACCTGGCGATGAGCGGAACGATTGCTGCCCAGATTTTCATCGGGCTTGTACTTATTCTCGCGTTCTCGTTCGTCGCGCAGGCGGCAAACCTGAAGGCAATGAGCTGGATCCTCCGGACACTGACTGACATCTGGGTGATCGCGTTTATCGTTCTCTTCCAGCCTGAACTCCGGCGGCTGCTCGTTCTCATCGGTCGCAATCCTGTCATCCGATTATTCCTGAAGATGAACGTGGACGAGTCCATCGATGCCGTCGTAGGGGCGGTAACAGAGCTCTCCAAGAAAAAGCATGGCGCGTTGATTGTTTTCATACGCGCAACCGGTCTGCGTACCTACGTGGAATCCGGCACTAAAATGGAAGCCCTCGTCAGCCGGTCGTTGCTTCTCTCCATCTTCAACCCGAAAGGGCCACTGCATGATGGGGCCGTCGTCATCAAAGATAGATTGATCGAGGCAGCGCGGTGCACACTTCCTCTTTCCAACCTTACTGCGTGGGATGGACGATTATTGGGAACGCGCCACCGCGCCGGACTGGGTATCTCGGAGCAGGCGGATGTCGTTGTCGTGATCGTTTCCGAGGAAACCGGGAGCGTGTCGGTTGCGGAGAACGGAACGTTGTACGGTGGAATGACGCCGGCAGTTCTCCGAAAGGAATTGAAGGTACGGTTGAATATCGACACTGAACGGTCATGGGGTTCTGTGTGGAAGGTTCTCAAAAACGCAAGTTGATATGGAGTGTTATCGTTGGGAAGATTTGACCTTGACCGTCAGGACATGATTGCGCTGCTGAAGGATCGGGGCATCACCGATGCCAGAATCCTTTCGGCCATGGCGAGGGTGGACCGACACCTGTTTGTCCCGGAGCCGTTCACCCGCAGGTCGTACGAAGACTCCGCACTCCCGATTGGGAAGGGGCAGACCATCTCCCAACCGTATACCGTTGCCTTCATGACGCAGGCTCTCGGCGTGAAACCGGGTGACAGGATTCTGGAAATCGGTACCGGCTCAGGGTATCAGGCGGCCATACTCGCAGAGCTCGGTGCCCGCGTATTTTCAATAGAACGGAACCTCGAGTTGCTTGCCGGGGCGCGCCGGTTGTTTGACCGGCTCGAGTATCGGATTGCCACCAAAGGGGGAGATGGGACCGTGGGGTGGAGTGAGTTCGCACCGTTCAACAGTATCATCGTCACTGCGGGAGCACCGGATGTCCCGCAGCCGCTTCTGAATCAATTGGCTGACGGCGGGAAGTTGGTGATTCCTGTCGGTGGACTGGAAACTCAGACTCTGATGATCTGCACACGTTTCGGTGATCGCTTCGATCGCAGGGAGGTCTATGGATTCAAGTTCGTTCCCCTCATCGGAAAGATGGGATGGGAACGAGGTGGTGCAGATTGATCGTCCCGCAGGTCGCCGAATCCCTCCGATAAGACAGTCCTAAACGCGCTATGCATCACTCCAAGGAACGGCGTGCGCTTGTGCTCGTCGGCCCAACAGCATCAGGGAAGACGGCAGTGTCACTTCATCTGGCACGACTTCTGCGTGGCGAGATCATCTCCGCCGATTCCCGCCAGGTCTATCGCCACCTCGATATTGGCACAGCCAAGCCTTCGAAGGAGAATCGACGAAAGGTGCCGCATCACTTTGTCGATGAGCTGCCGCCGAATGTGGACTTCAATGCAGGTGAATTTGGGGCCCGCGGCCGTGTGGTCATTGAGGAGATCTTCCTTCGCGGCCACACACCTCTTGTTGTAGGCGGTTCCGGTTTGTACGTTCGTTCATTGGTCGATGGCTTCTTTGAAGGTCCCGGCGCGGACCCTGATTTCCGAAGAGTGACGGAACACAGAGTGGCAGACGGCCAGATTGGACGCCTCATTGAAGAGCTTCGCGCGGTGGATCCAGTGGCTGCTGCAACTGCCGACCCGACCAAGCCTCGACGCGTGATCCGCGCGCTCGAGGTATTTCATAGCACCGGAAGGCCCATCTCCGAACTCCACAGGGAGCAGAAGACTGCAATTGGATTCACACCGATTCTCTTCGGCATCACGATGCGGCGTTCTCTTCTCTATCGGCGCATCGACGAGAGATGCGACGCTATGCTGCGCGACGGACTTCTCAAAGAGGTCGAGTGGCTTGAGAAGAACGGGTATGACCGTTTCATCAATGCGCTTAACACGGTGGGTTACGCAGAAGCATTTGCCTACCGCGCGGGACAGATTTCCTATGACGAAATGGTTCGGTTGTTCAAACAGAACTCCCGGCGCTATGCGAAAAGGCAGTTGACCTGGTTCCGACGTGATGAACGAATCCGATGGATAGACGCAGAAGGAAGGAACGAACTGAGCATGGCTGAACAAATTGCGAGGGACTTTGAACAGGCCCGCCCGCGAAGAGAAAAGACACCTGACCAAGACGAAGAAATGTAGTTTCAGGACAGGCATGAAGAAGTTTGCCGTTGATTCTGATTTGGATTTGAGGTACATTGGGGCATAATTTCGGGGCGTAGCGCAGCCCGGCTAGCGCGCTTGGTTCGGGACCAAGAGGTCG
>Ga0209640_10001171_pt1 | contig 21867 bp, 21 predicted proteins | sample RifCSP10_1_FD_184018 | JGI IMG/M metagenome (GOLD analysis project Ga0209640, IMG submission 184018) | Soil microbial communities from Rifle, Colorado - Rifle CSP2_sed 10_1 (SPAdes) (version 2) | ecosystem: Environmental > Terrestrial > Deep subsurface > Rock core/Sediment | place: Rifle...
AGGAGCAGCATCGGGAACCAGGAAACGAAGATGTTCATGAGCAGCGAAGGCTCTTCTTCCGGCTTGGCCTCGATCTTGACCCCGTACTTGAGCAGGTCCGACACCAGCCAGATGTCGCCCGGGGAGTAGCTCGTCACGCGCTTGCCGTCGTTGGTCGTCGCCTTGAGCTGCCGGCCCTCGATCACGACCTTGGCGATCCGCCCGCTCTTCACCTCCTCGATGAACTGCGAATACTCCATCGGCGCCTGCGCCGCCTGGCGGGTATTGAACTGGTTGAACACTGTCATGAGCACCAGTCCGATGACCAGCCAGATGACCATGTTTTTCAGCATGTTGTTCAAGCACTTACTCCTTCGTGGGCGATTGCGCCCTCAAACTTCATCTTACGCGGATTTCGCAGGGCACAAAAGGGCACCGCGAGCGCATTGATCAACATGGAGGCGAACACGAGCGGAATCAACACGGTTGTTACCATCCGGGCCGTGCCCGACACCGCGATCCCGACGCTCGAGCACGTGCTGAGCGCGAATATCGACGCCTATCGAGTCCTCAGCAGCTCGAAGGTCCGGCTTCCCGGGCGAGCCCCCGCGCGAGTAGAAAGGTTTCCCGGGACTCGCCGCGCGAGGCGGCCGGTTTGCGCGTCTGGATTTCGCGAAACGTGTTCTTCAATTCGTCCAGCACTTCCCCGAAAGACCCGCCCTGAAAAACCTTGACCAGGAACGCTCCGTCAGGGCGCAAATGCGCCCGGCAGAATTCGATCGCCATCCGATTGAGTTCTACGGCGCGCGCCTGGTCGGTGGCGGCGATGCCGGAAATGTTCGGCGAAAGATCGGAAAGCACCACGTCCGCTTTCCGACCACGCATTGCCTCTGCGATTGCGCTCTGCACCTGCGGCCGGCGGCAATCGCCTCGGAGAATCGTCACACCCGGGATGGGGTCAATCTCGAGGAGATCGACCGCAACCACGGTTCCGCCCGGCTGCACCCTTTCCGCCGCCACCTGCGACCAACCGCCGGGCGCCGCCCCCAGGTCCACGACCCTCATGCCGGGTTTGAGCAGCCGGTCCTTGCGGTCGATCTCCAGCAGCTTGAACGCGGCGCGCGAGCGGTAGCCCTTCGCCCGCGCCTTTTTCACGTACGGATCGCCGACGTGGCGGCGCAGCCACGCCTTGCTTGATTTGGTGCGCGCCATCTACGCCAGGACGGCAAGAAAAGGACGCGGGCCATGGCGGCCCGCGTCCGTACCGTTTCGGTGTGACAGAGCTTACTTGCCAATCACCTCGCCAAACCGCTCCCACTGCGTGCCGTTGAACTTCATCAACTGCACCGACTCGATGGGCGCGAAGTCGCCCGCGCTGGTGTTCATCTTGATGCCGGGAATCAGCGTGTCGACGGCGAAGCCCTTGAGGTCCGCGGCCTGCTTCATGATGTTCTCGCGCGTCAGGTTGTCGCCCGCCTGCTTGAGCACCTGGTGCAGGGTCGAGGCCACGGTGTAGGCGTACATGTTGGCGCTGTCGATGAGGCTGCCCTCTGGATAGTACTTCTTCATGAACTCTTCCCACTTCTTCACGGCGGGATCGTTCGCCCACTCCTTGTCGGTCGGGTCCTTCAGGTACGCGGTCGAGATCAGGCCGACGGACTTCTCCAGCCCGGCCGGCTTGAGCACCGTGCCGATCTGGACCGACACGTTGTTCAGGAAGTGCAGCGGCTTCCAGCCGGTGTCGTAGGCCTTGCGGATCGCCTGCGCCGCGAACTTGGGCGTGGTGACGTTGAAGAAGGTATCCGCGCCCGAGGCCTGCAGCTGCACGATCTGCGAGTCCACGGTCGGGTCGGTCACCTCGTAGGACACCTCCTTGACGATCATGGTGGCCTTGTCGGCGAGCCCGTCCTTGAGACCCTTGACGTAGTCCTTACCGTAGTCGTCGTTCTGGTAAAGGATGCCGATCTTCGCGTTGGGCTTGTGCTTCAGGATGTACTGCGCGTAGATGCGGCCCTCGGTCTGGTAGTTCGGCTGCCAGCCCATGGTCCAGGGGAAGTTTCGCGGGTCGTTCCACTTGGTGGCGCCGGTGGCGACGTGCATCTGTGGCACCTTCTGCATGTTCATGTACTTGTGGATCGCCGTGTTGCTGGGCGTGCCAAGGGTCTGGAAGACGAACAGCACGTTGTCCTGCTCGACGAGCTTGCGCACCATCTCGACCGTTTTCGGCGGGCTGTAGCCGTCGTCGTAGGAGATGAAGTTGATCTTGCGGCCCTTGACGCCGCCTTCCTCGTTGACCATCTTGAAGTAGGCGCCGATCGCCTTGCCGATGGTGCCGTAGGCGGAGGCCGGCCCGCTGTAGGGGTTGGTGTTGCCGATCCTGATCTCGGTGTCGGATGCGCCCGGATCGTATTTCTTCTGCGCCAGTGCCGCCGGCGACGCGAGCGCGGCAGCGAGCAGTGCTGCAATCGGAACGAGCTTGAATTTCATGACGGTTTCCTCCTTCGGTGATACTTCAAAAATTATGCCTCTTTCGCCCCAGCCGCGCTACGGCCATGCGGAGGGCGCCCGCGACCCCCAACGGCATCAGGTACACGAAACCGATGAGGAATATTCCGAAGATCGCCCAGGGGGCGGCCTTCGAGATCTCGTCTGCGATGTTCGGCACGAATTGGATGAAGAGCGCGCCGTAGATCGCGCCCGAGATCGATGCCAGTCCGCCGATCACGATGCCGACCAGGAACACGATCGACAGGAAGATGTTGAAGCTGTCGGGCGCGACGAACTGAACCGCGATCGCCCCGAGCGCGCCGGCGATGCCGGTGTACATGGCCGATACCCCGAAGGCGAGCGACTTGTAGATCGCGTTGTTCACGCCCATGGCCTCTGCGGCGACGTGCTGGTCCCGGATTGCGACCAGCGCGCGCCCTACGCGTCCGCGCAGCAGGTTCCATGCGAGCGCGAACATGACGAGCGTGACCGCGAGCGTGAAGAAGTACAGCCACTGGTCCGGCTTGAGGGGCAGGCCGAACGGTGCCTCGGGCTTGGGAATGACGATGCCCTGCACGCCGCCGGTCCACTTCTCGAACTGGTGGTACTTGAGAAGCTGCGGCAGCGAGACGCCGAGCGCGAAGGTGGCGAGCGCGAGGTAAAGCCCTTCGAGGCGCAGCGCCGGCAGCCCGAACAGGAACCCGGCGACGAGGCACACCGCGCCCGCGACCGGCAACGTGGCCCAGTAGGGCACGCCAAACTTGTCCATCAGTACAGCGGTGCAATACGCGCCGATGGCGTAGAACGCCCCGTGGCCGAGCGAGATCTGGCCGTTGAACCCGGTGAGGATGTTGAGCCCGAGCAGCGCGACCGAGTAGATCAGCACCAGGGTGAACTGGAACGTGCGGTAGTTGCTGACCAGGAAGGGCAGCGCGCAGGCCGCGGCGATCACGACCACGAGAACGATCAGCTGGCGCCGGCTCATACGCGCGTCACCAGCACCTTGCCGAAGAAGCCCGAGGGCCGGACCACCAGCACGCCGATGATCAGCACCAGCGCCACCGCGAGCTTGAGCTCGTTGCCGATCACGAAGGCGCCGAGGACGTTCTCCAGCACGCCGACCAGGAAGCCGCCGAACACGGCGCCGCCCGGATTGTCGATGCCGCCGACCAGCGCCGCGGCGAAGGCGTAGAGCAGGACGCCGCCCATCATGTTCGGATCGAGGTACACGATCGGCGCCACCATCATGCCTCCCACGCCGCCGATGGCCGCGGCAAGGCCCCAGCCGAGCGCCAGCATCCAGCCGACGCGGATGCCGACCAGGCGCGCCGATTCCGGATTCTGCGCCGCGGCGCGCATCGCCAGGCCGAGCGGGGTAAAGCGGAAGAACGCGTAGAGCAGCAGCACCACCACCAGCGTCACGCCGATGGCGCCGATCTCGTGCGAGGACATGTATTTCTGGCCGAACAGCGGCTCCTTCGGGAACGGGCTCGGGAAGGTCTTGATGGTGTAGGTGTAGATCCAGCCGGTGACGCTGTTGAAGATCACCAGGAGCCCGATGAACACGACCACCACCGCCAGCACCGGCGCGTTCTCGATCGGGCGGATGATCACGCGCTCGATCACGACGCCGAGCACGAACGCGAGCAGAACTGTGAGCAGGAACGCCGGCCAGTAGCCCATGCCCGCGTTGACCATGGTCCAGGCAAGGTAAGTCGAGAACATCGCCATTTCGCCTTGCGCGAAATTCAAGTGGTTTGTGGCCTTGTAGATCATCACCAGCGCGAGCGCGAGGCTCGCGTAGATCCCTCCGGTGGCGAGCCCGGCGAGGACCTGGTGGATGAAGGCGTCCAAGCTTGCTCCTCAATAGCCGAGATACGAGCGGCGCACGGCGTCGTCGCGCTTGATGTCGTCGGCGGTGCCCGAGAGCACCACGCGGCCGGTTTCGATCAGGTACGCGTGGTCGGCGAGATCGAGCGCCATCGCGGCGTTCTGCTCCACGACCAGCAGGCTGACGCGCTCGCGTTCGTTGACTGCACGCAGGATCCCGAACAGCTCCTTCACGATGAGCGGCGACAGGCCAAACGAGGGCTCGTCGAGCAGCATCAGCTTCGGCCGCAGCATCAGCCCGCGCGACACCGCCAGCATCTGCTGCTCGCCTCCGGAGAGCGTGCCGGCCTGCTGCGCATGGCGCTCCTTCAGGCGCGGAAAGTAACCGTAGACGCGCTCCAGGTCCTCCTCGACCGCGCCGCGGTCCTTGCGCGAGTAGGCGCCGAGCCGCAGATTCTCCTCGGTGGTGAGGTTGAGGAAGGTCCCGCGGCCGTCCGGAACGTGCGCGATCCCGAGACGCACGATGTCCTCGGTCGCGCGGCCGTCGATGCGCGCGCCATTGAAGCGCACCTCGCCCTCGGTACGCACCATTCCGCACAGGGCGCGCAGCGTCGTGGTCTTGCCCGCGCCGTTGGCGCCCAACAGCGTCGTGATCGTGCCCTCCTCCATGGCGAAGCTGACGCCGTGCAACACCCGGGTCTGGCCGTACGACGCATGCAGCGCGGAGGCTTCGAGGAGAGCCATCAGCTCGCGGTCCCCAGGTAGGCCTGGATCAGTTCCGGGTTCTGCTGCATCGCGGAGGGCGTGCCCTCGGCGATCTTCCTGCCGAAGTTGAGCGCCACCACGTGGTCCGAGATGCTCATCACAAGGCTCATGTGGTGCTCGACCAGCAGGACCGTGAGCCCGAGCCGGTCGCGAATGCTGCGGATCAGCGCGCCGAGGGTGCCGACCTCCTCGTGGTTGAGCCCACTCGCGGGCTCATCGAGCAGCAGGAGCTTGGGCTCGCTCGCCAGCGCGCGCGCCAGTTCCACGCGCTTCTGGGTGCCGAAGGGCAGGTCAGATACGCGGGCGCCGGCAACCGCCTGCAGGCCGAGAACGCCGAGGATCGAATGCACGCGCTCGGCGGTGGCAGTTTCCTCGCGCGCCACCTGGGGGAGACGCAATGCGTTCATGAAGAACCCGCAACGCGTTCGGCAGTGGCGGCCTACCATCACGTTGTCGAGCACCGTCATGGTGCGGAACAGCGCCAGGTTCTGGAACGTGCGGCCGATGCCAATCCCGGCGATGCGGTGACGCGGGACCTTGAGCAGCGAGCGCCCGTCGAACAGGATATCGCCGGTGTCACAGCGGTACAGGCGCGACAGACAGTTGAAAAGCGTGGTCTTGCCGGCGCCGTTCGGACCGATCAGGCCGACGATGCGTCCGCGCTCGACGTCAAATGAAACGTTGTCGAGCGCGACGATGCCGCCGAAATGAACGCCGACGTCGCACACGCGCAGCAATGCCCCGTCCGCGGCCGGTTCGATAAGCCCTCCTCCGTCTGGATCCGCGCCGGCCCCGCCTCCACAGGCACCGTTTGTCTCTTTCGTCGGATTGTCAGACAATGACGAATCCGCGTCAAGAACGGGCATCCAAGCCGAACGAAGCAGCGGCACGCACATTGGCCGAGATCGTGGAGAAATTTACCCGCATCAGCGCGACACCAGCGTACAAGCTGGTTGCCCGCGAGATCGAGCGCCGGATTCTTTCCGGAAGGATCCGTCCGGGCGACCCGATCGGCACCGAGGCCGAACTGGTCAGCCAACTCGGCGTCAATCGCTCGACCGTGCGTGAAGGAATCCGGCTGCTCGAGCAGGGCGGCCTGGTCCGGCGGGACTCGAATCGCCGCCTTTCGGTCGGCTTGCCGCATTACGATCGGCTGGCCACGCGCGCCTCGCGTGCGCTGGTGCTGCATCAGGTGACGTTCAGGGAACTCTACGAAGCCGCGCTGGCCTTGCAGATGGCGACCATGGACGGCGCCACGGAGCGCGCAGCACCCGACGTGATTGCGGCCCTTGAAACCAATGTAGCCCGGACCGCGCGAGTCCTGGACGACCCGGCGGCGGTCGCGGCGCTGGACACCGAGTTTCACGCTCTGATCGGGAAGGCGTCACAGAACCGGGTGCTGCAGCTTGCGCGGGAGCCTTCGGACCTGCTGATCTTTCCGACGACCGAGCTCATTCTGCGCAAGGTCAAGGAGGGTGCCGCGCGCCTGCTTGAAGCGCATCGCATGATGCTCGATGCAATCCGCAGGCGCGACAAGGACGCAGGCCGCCTCTGGGCGCGCAGGCACATCAACGACTGGCGCAAGGGGTTCGAGCGCGCCGGAAACGACCTCGATCAGCCGATCGACCGCATCTATCTTGGATCCTTCGCCGACGCGGAAAGAACTGCCGACTGAACAGCCGGGAAAGCCGATGATCCGCTCGACCATGCAGCGGGTGCCGCTGTCGCTCAACCACATTCTGGAGCGGGCGGGCAGGCTCTACCCGGATTCGCAGATCGTCAGCCGCAGGCCGGACAAGTCGCTTGCGCGGCACCGGTTTGCCGATTTCTACCGGCGTGCGCGGCAACTCGCGGCGGCGCTCCAGGCGGCCGGATTGCGCAAGGGCGACCGGGTTGCCACGCTGTGCTGGAACCATTACGCGCATCTCGAGTGCTACTTCGGAATTCCCGCGGCGGGCGGCGTGATGCACACGCTGAACCTGCGCCTGGCGCCGGCGGAGATCGGCTGGATCGCGAACCACGCCCGCGACCGGTTTCTGATCGTCGACGACATCCTGCTGCCGCTCTACGAGCAATTCAAGGCGTCGGTGCCGTTCGAACAGGTGATCGTGGTGCCGTTCGGCGGCGCGAAGATCGCCGCTCCGTTCGCGGACTACGAGGCGTTTCTTGCCGGAGCGCCCGAACGGTTCGACTACGCCCTGCACGAGGAAGACGACCCCGTCGCGATGTGCTACACGTCCGGGACGACCGGCCGGCCCAAGGGCGTGGTGTACTCGCATCGCTCCACGGTCATTCACACGCTCATGGCGAACCAGCCCGATCACTGGGGCCTGTCGGCGGCCGACAGCGTGCTTCCGGCGACGCCGATGTTTCATGCCAACTGCTGGGGCGTGCCCTACGTTTGCGCAATGATGGGGATCAAGATGATCTTCCCGGGTCCGCACCTTCACCCGGAGGACCTGCTCGATCTCCTCGCCGCGGAGAAACCGACCTACGCGCTCGGGGTGCCGACGATCTGGATGGCGATGCTGCAGTTGCTGGATTCTCAGCCGGACCGGTTTCGCCTTCCGCCCGGGATGCGGATGCTGGTCGGCGGCGCGCCGGTGCCCGAGTCGCTCATCCGCGCCTACCGGCGCCACGGCGCCACGATCTGCCACGGCTGGGGCATGACCGAGATGAGCCCGCTGGGCACCATCTCCTACATCAAACCGGAGCTGCAGCACCTGCCCGAGGAGGAACGCTTCGGGCGCTACGCGATGGCGGGCGTGCTCGCGCCCATGGTCGATTTCCGGCTCATCGGGGACGACGGCGCCGAACGCCCGTGGGACGGAAAGAGCATCGGCGAACTCCAGGTTCGCGGGCCTTTCATTGCCGGCAGCTACCACGAGGTCGCGCAGGACCCCGAGAAGTTCACCGCCGACGGCTGGCTGCGCACCGGCGACGTCGCCTCGATCGATGCGCACGGCTACGTGCGGATCTGCGACCGCACCAAGGACCTCATCAAGTCGGGCGGCGAATGGATCAGCTCGGTGAACATGGAAAACCTGCTGATGGCGCATCCGGCGGTCCAGGAAGCCGCCGTGATCGCGGTTCCGGACGAGAAATGGAGCGAGCGTCCGCTCGCCTGCGTGGTGCTGAAACCCGGAAAGACCGCAACGCCCGAAGAACTGCGCGCGCACCTCGCGCGCACGTTCATCAAGTGGCAGTTGCCCGACCGGTTCGAGTTCATGGACGCAATCCCGCGCACTTCGACGGGAAAGTTCTGGAAGGTGAAGCTGCGCGAAAGGTTCGCGCCGCGGGGGCGATGACGGAATCCGCGCCGGATCGAACGCGGGAATCCCGCAAGGCCGCCGTCGCTACCGGGACTCGGTGTCGCCAGCTTTCTGCGCGCGCTCCTGCATCTGCTGCGTCGCCTGCTCGATTTTCTGCTTCGCCCGCTGCTGGGTTTTCTTCGCTTCTTCCAGCTCCTGCTTCTTGATCTGCGCGCCGGTAGCCGCCGTGCCGACGGTTTCGACGCCGCACCCTGCGATCAAGAGTACCGCGATTGCGACGAACACTGGTCTCATGATTCTGCTCCCATCGCCCATGGGCCGCGATTCTACTCGTACCGGACGTCGAGCACCTCGTAGCGCTTCACGCCCCCCGGCGTTTGCACTTCGACCGCATCGCCCGCGTACTTGCCGATCAGGGCGCGGGCAATCGGCGAGCGGATCGAGATCTTGCCGGATTTGATGTCGGCCTCGTCCTCGCCGACGATCTGCCAGGTCACCGCCGCGCCGTCGGCTTCGTCTTCCAGGTCCACGGTGGCGCCGAATACGCAGCGCCCGTCGGCATCCAGGAGCCTGGGTTCGATGATCTGCGCATTGGCGAGCTTCGCCTCGAGCTCCGCGATGCGGCCCTCGATGAACCCCTGGCGCTCGCGGGCGGCGTCGTACTCGGCATTCTCCGACAGATCGCCGTGCGATCGCGCGTCGGCGATCGCCTGGATGATCTTCGGCCGCTCGAGCCCTTTCAGCCGCTGCAGCTCCTCGCGCAGCAACCCCGCGCCCCGGATCGTGATCGGTGTCTTGGCCATTGCAAAATGTTAAAGGTTTTTCCGGACGTTTGCGTTGCGGCGCGGCAGAGACTGTCGCACCGCAACGCGTCGTCGTATTTCCTACAGCCGGGCGTGCAGCTCCTGCAGCCGGTACGGCTTGAGCACGGCAAGGGCGCGCATGCCGGTGCAGGCCGCGCGGGCCCCGGCGATCGTCGTGTAATAGGTGACGCGCTGCGCGAGCGCCGTGGTACGGATCGAACGCGAGTCCGAAACCGCCGTACGCGAATCCTCCACCGTGTTGACGATGAAGCTGACTTCGCCGTTCTTGATCATGTCCACGATGTGCGGCCGGCCCTCGGCGACCTTGTTGACCGGCGTTGCATCGATGCCGTGCGCCGCCAGCACCCGGGCCGTGCCGCGCGTCGCGAGCACCTGGAAGCCGAGCTCCCGGAGGTCGCGCGCAACGGATACCGCCGCGTGCTTGTCGCCGTCGCGCACGCTCACGAATGCGCGCCCGCCCTTTGGCAGCCGCACGCCCGCGGCGATCTGCGACTTGACGAATGCCTCGCCGAAGGACTCGCCCACGCCCATGACTTCCCCGGTGGACTTCATCTCCGGCCCCAGAATCGTATCCACGCCGGGGAACTTGACGAACGGGAACACCGCCTCCTTCACCGAGAAGTACGGCGGCACGATTTCCCGTGTGACGCCCTGTTTCCGCAGCGAAATGCCGGCCATGCAGCGGGCCGCGATCTTCGCCCACGGCATGCCGGTCGCCTTGGAAACGAACGGCACCGTGCGCGAAGCCCGGGGATTGACCTCCAGCACGTACACCGTGTCGCGCTGGATCGCGTACTGGACGTTCATCAGGCCGACCACGTCGAGCGCCTTCGCGAGCAGCACCGTCTGGCGGTGGAGCTCCCGCTCCAGGTGGCTCGCCAGCGAATGAGGCGGCAGGCAGCAGGCCGAGTCTCCCGAGTGCACCCCGGCCTGCTCGATGTGCTCCATGATGCCGCCAATGAGTACCTCGCTTCCATCGGACACCGCGTCCACGTCCACCTCGATCGCGTCCGAGAGGTAACGGTCGAGCAGCACCGGCGAGTCGTTCGAAACCTTCACCGCCTTTTCCATGTAACGCTCGAGCTCCGAGCGCCGGTGCACGATCTCCATCGCGCGGCCGCCGAGCACGTAGCTCGGGCGCACCACGACCGGATAGCCGATTTCCTCGGCCAGCTTCACCGCCTCCGGGGCCGAGCGCGCCGTGCGATTGGGCGGCTGCCGCAGCCCGAGTTTCCCGAGCAGTTGCTGGAATCGCTCGCGGTCTTCCGCCATGTCGATCATGTCGGCGCTGGTGCCGATGATCGGAACGCCGGCCGCGGCGAGGTCGCGCGCGAGCTTGAGCGGCGTCTGGCCGCCGTACTGCACGATCACGCCGAAGGGTTTTTCCTTGTCGACGATCTCGAGCACGTCCTCGAGGGTGAGCGGCTCGAAATACAGGCGGTCGCTCGTGTCGTAGTCGGTCGAAACGGTCTCGGGATTGCAGTTGACCATGATGGTTTCGAAGCCGTCCTCGCGCAGCGCCAGCGCCGCGTGCACGCAGCAGTAGTCGAACTCGATTCCCTGGCCGATCCGGTTCGGCCCGCCGCCCAGCACCATGATCTTCTTCGCGCCGCTCGGGTCGGCCTCGCATTCCTGCTCGTAGGTCGAGTACAGGTACGCGGTCGTCGTGCCGAACTCGGCGGCGCAGGTGTCCACGCGTTTGTACACCGGCCGGATCCCGAGCGCCCGGCGCTTGGCGCGCACCTCCGCTTCCCCGGTATTGAACAGGTACGCCAGGCGCCGATCGGAGAAACCCCTTCTCTTGAGCAGGCGCAGGGTCTGCGCATCGATCTCGTCGAGCTTGCGGTCGTCGAGCTCCATCTCGAGGTCGACGATTTCCTTGATCTGCGCCAGGAACCACGGGTCGATTCCGGTCAGGCGGTTCACTTCGTCGAGCCGGAAGCCGTTCTCGAAGGCGTCGCCGACGTACCAGATGCGCTCCGGACCCGGCTCGCCGAGCTCCCGCTCGATCGTCTCCCGGTCGGTGGTGCGCTGGTTGAGCCCGTCCACGCCGACTTCCAGGCCGCGCAGCGCCTTCTGGAACGACTCCTGGAACGTGCGTCCGATCGCCATCACCTCGCCGACCGACTTCATCTGCGTGGTGAGGCGGTCGTTCGCCTGCGGGAATTTCTCGAACGCAAAGCGCGGCACCTTGGTCACGACGTAATCGATCGTCGGCTCGAACGAAGCGGGCGTCGCACCGCCGGTGACCTCGTTCGCGATCTCGTCCAGCGTGTAGCCGACCGCGAGCCTGGCCGCGACCTTGGCGATGGGGAAACCCGTAGCCTTCGAAGCCAGGGCGGAAGAACGCGACACGCGCGGATTCATCTCGATGATCAGCATCCGCCCGTCCTTCGGGTTGACCGCGAACTGCACGTTCGAACCGCCCGTGTCGACGCCGATTTCGCGCAGCACCGCGATGGAGGCGTCGCGCATGATCTGGTATTCCTTGTCGGTGAGCGTCTGCGCCGGCGCGACGGTGATCGAGTCGCCCGTATGCACACCCATCGGATCCAGGTTTTCGATCGAGCAGACGATGATGCAGTTGTCCTTGCGGTCCCGCACCACCTCCATCTCGAACTCCTTCCAGCCGATCACCGACTCCTCGATCAGCAGCTCGCGCGTGGGCGAGGCATCCAGCCCTCGCTCGCAGATGGCGACGAACTCCTCGCGGTTGTACGCGATGCCCCCGCCGGTGCCGCCCAGCGTGAAAGAGGGCCGGATCACCACCGGAAAGCCGATTCCGGCCTGCACCTGGAGCGCTTCCTCCATGGAATGCGCGAGCGCCGAGCGCGGGCATCCGAGCCCGATCCGTTGCATCGCCTTCTTGAATTTTTCGCGGTCCTCGGCCTTGTCGATCGCCTCGCGGGAGGCGCCGATCAGCTCGACGCCGAATTTCTCCAGAACGCCCTCGCGCGCGAGATCGAGGGCGCAGTTGAGGGCCGTCTGTCCTCCCATCGTCGGCAGCAGCGCGTGCGGCCGCTCCTTCTCGATGATCCGCGCGACCGTTTGCCAGGTGATCGGCTCGACGTACGTGGCGTCCGCCATCTCCGGGTCGGTCATGATGGTCGCCGGGTTCGAGTTCACCAGCACCACGCGGTAGCCTTCGGCCTTGAGCGCCTTGCACGCCTGCGTCCCCGAATAGTCGAATTCGCACGCCTGTCCGATGACGATCGGCCCGGCGCCGATGATGAGGATCGACTCGATGTCAGTTCTTCTTGGCATCGTCCATCAGTGCGGCAAAGCGGTCGAAGAGGTACGCGATGTCGTGCGGCCCGGGGCTCGCCTCGGGGTGACCCTGGAAACAGAACGCAGGCCGATCGGTCCGCGCGAGTCCCTGCAGCGAGCCGTCGAACAGCGAGACGTGCGTCGGCCGCAGGGTGGCCGGAAGGCTCTTCGGGTCGACCGCGAAGCCGTGATTCTGGCTCGTAATCACGACCTGCCCCGTGTCGAGGTCCTTGACCGGATGGTTCGCACCGTGATGGCCGAATTTCATCTTGACCGTCTTCGCGCCGGAGGCGAGGCCCATGAGCTGATGGCCCAGGCAGATGCCGAACACGGGGATCCCGGAGGTGTCGAGGATCTGGCCGATCGCCTCGATCGCGTAGTCGCAGGGCTCGGGATCCCCGGGGCCGTTCGAAAGGAAAACCCCGTCGGGCTTCATGCGCAGCACGTCGCGCGCCGGCGTCTGTGCGGGCACCACAGTGAGCCGCGCCCCGCGTTCCGCGAGAAGGCGCAGGATGTTCCGCTTGATGCCGTAATCGTAGGCGACCACCCGGAAGCGCGGGGTTTCCGGTTTGCGGTATCCGCGGCCGAGTTCCCAGCGGCCCTCGGTCCATTCGTAAGGCTTGTCGGTGGTGACGACCTTCGCCAGATCCATGCCGGCGAGCCCGGGAAATGCGCGCGCCTCCCGGAGGGCCCGTTCGATGTCCACGTCCCCCGCCACCAGGCAGCCGTTCTGCGCCCCCTTTTCGCGCACGATCCGGGTCAGCATCCGGGTGTCGATGTCGGCGAGCGCAACCACCCTTTTCTCGACCAGGTAATCGGTCAGCGTACGCTGCGCACGCCAACTGGACATCAGCGGCGGCACGTCGCGGACCACGAGGCCCGACGCATAGACCGCCTGCGATTCTTCGTCCTCGGCGTTGATTCCGGTGTTGCCGACGTGCGGGTAGGTGAGAGTGACGATCTGCCGGCAGTACGATGGATCGGTGAGGATTTCCTGATAGCCGGTCATCGCGGTGTTGAACACCACCTCGCCGGCGGAAATGCCGCGCGCGCCGACCGAGCGGCCCCGGAACACCGTCCCGTCGGCGAGGACGAGCGCGGCAGGTTCGAACGAGGACATGGACTGCGGCACTCCGGCGTTAGGCGCAAAAAAGCGGGAGAGACTCGCGCCTCTCCCGCTCGCTTGAAGAGGAAATTATACGCGAATAGCGTCAACCCGGGGAGAGGAGGGCCGTCTTTATCACGCAGCCAGACGCAGGCCCACATCCACCTTGGCCTTGGCGCACAATCCAACCAGGTAGTCGAGCGACAGGAGTTCGACCTTGCCCCGTACGATCTCGGATACCCGGGGCTGGGCGATCCCAAGACGCTTCGCCGCTTGCGCTTGGGTCAGGCCTTCTCGTTCCATCCAACTGCGCAGGGCCTCGGCCAGCTGCGCACGCAGCAGCATGACTGAGGCTTGATGTGCAGGAAACCCCAGGTCAAGAAAAATGTTTCCGCTCGATCGGGTCATTCGCTTTGCCATGGTCTATCCCTCGCTTTCCATCGCCTTCGCTTCGCGGTATCGCCGACGCGCGAGCTTCAGGTCGAATCCTGAAGTCTTGCGCGACTTCTTCTGAAACGCGTGCAGGACGTAGATCGCAGTTCCGAAGCTCGCCACATAGATCACTCGATACTGCCCCGCCGGGTCGCGCACCCGGATTTCGCACACACCCGCTCCGACTGACGACATGGGCTTCCAGTCATCCGGCTCTCGCCCGACCTGCACCATGAACAATTCGTGCCCGGCGCGAAGCTTGGCGGAGTGCGGAAACGCGGACAGCTCCGACCTGGAACTGCCGACGAAGCGGACCGGCTTCATGCGCCAACTATACGGATATTCGTATAGGCGTCAAGCCCAATTGTGGAGCCGACCCAGCTCATGGGCGGACCTGCCCTGCAGTGAGTATTGGTCTCCTTGTCCGCATCCTGCCCCGGGAACCGCAAGGGGAACTCTAACGTGCCGACGCCCGCCGGGTTTTCGCTTGGTGGGCTGCCCCCGACGATGTAGCACACGCGTGCGTCGTACACGTACGCCTGCGACGCAAGTCACGAATCATCGCAACGTGAGGACGTCCTGCATGTCGTACAGTCCGTTCTTCCTTCCGCGCAGGAACTTGACCGCGCGCAGCGCACCGTTCGCGTACGTCAGTCGACTCTGCGAGCGCACCGTGACCTCCACGCGTTCGCCGGTGCCCGCAAACACGATCGTGTGCTCGCCCACAATGTCGCCGCCGCGGATGGCGTGAAAACCGATTTCCTTGGCTGGCCTCGCACCAGGCTCGCCCTGTCGGCCGTGAGTCGCAACGTCGCCGAGGTTCCGGTCGAGCGCCTTTGCGATCAATTTGCCCAGCTCGAGTGCGGTGCCCGAAGGCGCGTCCACCTTGTGCCGGTGATGTGCCTCGATAATCTCGACGTCGTAGTCGTCACCAAGAATCTTCGCCGCAGTCTCCGCGAGGCGGAACACCACGTTCACCCCCACGGCAAAATTCGGCGACATCACGATCGGGATCTGCCGCGCCGCATCCGAAATCCTCGAGAGCTGTTCGGAAGTAAACCCGGTCGTGCCGATCACCATGGCTTTGCCTGCCGCGACGCAGGCATCGACATGAGCCAGCGTCCCCTCCGGCCGGGTGAAATCGATCAACACGTCTGCGGCGGATACCGCGGCTGCGATGTCGGACCCTACGGAAACCACGCCGACCACTGTTCCGATCGCGGGGCTCTCCGGCACATCCAGCGCCGCCGCAAGCGTGAACGAGGCGTTTGCCAGCACCGCCTCGATCAGCGTGCGGCCCATTCGTCCACCCGCCCCTGCGATCACGACCTTCATTCGGGTCCCTTCAAGACAGGATTCGCTGCCCCGGGTTTCGCCGGCGCCGCGCCCTGCACCGGCAAGGCTTCTTCCTTGGGTGCCGCGGGCACCACGTCGCCGAGCACCCGCGCGAGCTTGCCGTCCTCGAAAACCACCGCGATCTTGCGTTCCTCGCGCCCCCTGCCTTGAATGTCGCGGAAGTACACGTAGTCCCAGCGGTCGGCGTGGAAAATATCGGTCACCAGCGGCGTCCCGAGAACGAAGCGGACCTGCTCCTTGCTCATGCCGAGCTTGAGCTGCGAGACCATTTCCTGCGAGATGTAGTTGCCCTGCTGGATTTCCATCCGGTAGGGCCTGACCAGACTGGGCGGGCTGCACGCCGCAAGCGCGGGCAGCGCGGCGAGAATGAACGCGCGTGGCGCAGGAAGCACGGGGAAACGATTCTCAGAACGCGGCAAAGTGGTTATGATAGCCGAAGCGTGCCCCTTCCGTTCCTCGTCAGCCGGCGATGAGCCCGACGCAAAGCCTCAAGGACATCGGCCTCAAGTCGACGCTTCCCCGGCGCAAGATCCTCGAGCTGTTCGAGTCAAGCAAGGTGCGCCATCTCTCGGCCGAGGACGTATACAGGACGCTCATTGCCGAAGGCATCGACGTCGGGCTTGCGACCGTCTATCGAGTGCTCACCCAGTTCGAGCAGGCCGGCCTTCTCTCGCGCCAGCACTTCGAAACCGGCAAGGCGGTCTTCGAGCTGAGCCAGGGAGGCCACCACGATCACCTCGTGTGCCTGCAGTGCGGGCGCGTCGAGGAATTCTACGATTCCGAGATCGAGAAACGGCAAAGCGCGATCGCCGGGGAGCGCGGCTTCGAGCTGCGCGGCCATTCTCTCGCGCTGTACGCGGACTGCACCAAGACCGATTGTCCGTATCGCGCCGCAGCCGCCGATCTGCGCACGCCTCAAGCCTGATTCAGGTCCCCGGCAGCTCTTCGGTGAGGCTCTCCGCCTGGACCGGCTCGCGCCGCGCGTGCAGTTCGCGCATGCCGCCGATCGGCGAGACCCAGGCGATCACGGGCGCCAGGGCGAGCGCTCCCACCCCGGCGAGGAGGATTGACGCGCGCAGCCCCCAGTGCTCCCCGATCCAGCCGCCCGCGAGCGCCCCGAGCGGCGCGGTCGATACGGTCAGACAGATCATGGTCGCGGTCACCCGGCCGAGCAGGCGATCCGGCGTCACCGTCTGCCGCAGCGTGAGGTAGTTGATGAAGAACGTCATGGCGCAGAAATCCAGCAGGAACAGTCCGAGGCCGAACATTGCCGAGGCGAGGACCGGTCCGCCCGCCGACGCGCCGACAATGAGCCAGGCGACGCCGGTGCCCGCGAGCGCGCCCAGCAAAGTCGCACCGAAACCGTGGCGAGCATTCAGCGGCCGCGCGGCCCACGCGGCGGCGAGCGACCCCAGGCCCGCAAGCACGAAGAGCGCGCCGACGTGGCCGGCGGAAAAACCGAGCTCGCGCGCCGCAAACAGGATCACGACCGCAACGTAGGCGTGACGAAAAATCTGCCATACGGCAAGCGCCCAGGCGAGCGTGCGCAGCACCGGATCGGACCAGACCGCAACCAGGCCTTCGCGGATCTCGGCGTATACGCTCGCCGCCGCGTGCGTCGGTGCGTCGGAAGGCGCGGCCTGAATCCCGCGCAGCATCCAGGCGGACAGGAAGAACGACGCTGCGTCGAACAGGACCGCGACCGGGGCCGTGAGCCACTGGATCAGTGCGCCCGCGATCCCCGGGCCGACCAGCTGCGACGCCGAGTCCGAGATCCCGATCTTCGAATTGGCTTCGACGAGATTTTCGCGGCCCACGCGCTCGGTCATGAACACCTGGTACGCCGGCCAGCCGACGACCGTCCCCGTGCCGACAAGGAATCCGACGACGTACAGCACGTTCATGGACAGCACGCCGAGCCAGGCAGCGAGGGGAACCGCGGCGAGCGCGAGCCCGCGTCCCACGTCAGCCCAGATGATCACGGGAAGCTTGCGAGAGCGGTCCACGAGCACGCCCGCGAGGAGACCGAACAGCGGGTAGGGCAATGTCTCGAGCGCGGTCAGTACGCCGATCTGCAGTGCGGACGCCCGCAGCGTCAGCGCTGCCGCGAGCGGGAGCGCGAGGAACGTGATCTGGCCCCCGAAGTGCGTGATCGTGAGGGAACCCCAGAGCTTCAGGAAATCCGCGTTGCGCCACAGGCCCGTCAGCCTGCGTCGCGGGTCTATTCGCCGCAATCGCGGCAATGCGCGTTCCGGTGGGGCCAAGGTCTCACGCTCCGTCCAGCATTTCCGCCGCGTGCCTGCGGGTGGTGGAGGTGATCTCGGCCCCACCCAGCATGCGCGCCAGCTCCTCGATCCGCCCGGCCCGGTCCAGGCGCGAAGCCTGCGTCACGACGCCTCCCCTGACTGCATTTTTCGTCACCGACCATTGCGCGTCGCCTTGCGCCGCCACTTGGGGCAGATGGGTGACGCAGAGCACCTGGCGATCGCCGCCAATCCGCTTCAGCGAACGTCCGACCACCTCCGCAACGGCGCCGCCGATGCCCGCGTCCACCTCGTCGAACACGAGCGTGTCCACCGGCGAGTTCTTGCTCGCGACCAGATGGATCGCGAGGCTCAGGCGCGACAACTCGCCCCCTGAAGCGACCCGGGCGAGCGGCCGCAACGGAAGGCTCGGGTGCGCGGTGACTTCGAATTCCACCTCCTCGAGGCCGTTTGCCGCCGGCGCCTCGAGCATGCGCAGCGCCGCGGAGAAACGACCGCCCGTCAGGGCAAGGTCCTGCATCTGCGCCGTGACCGCGCGCGAGAGCGCCCGCGCGCCGTTCCTGCGTTTCACCGAGAGCTTTTTCGCCACATCCTCACAGGTGGCACGGGCAGCGGCAACCTCGCGCTGCAATGCATCCGGACTTGCCGCGAGATTCAGCTCCGCCAGGCGCGTTGCCAGCTCGGCCGCGAGCCGCGGCAGCTCTTCGGGGCGCACGCGATGCTTGCGCGCGGCGGCGTGCAGCGCCTCGATGCGCCGTTCGGTTTCGCGCAACACGTCGGGATCGAGGTCCACGCGCGAGGCATACTGGCGCAGCTCGCGCACGGCCTCGCCCGCCTGTGCCACGGCGGATTCGAGCAGTTCCACGATGGCCTTCAGCCCGCCGTCGTGCTCCGAGAGCGCGCGAAGCCGGCTCGCAACCGCTTCGAGCTGCGGCAGGCTGGCACCTTCGGCTTCCGCGAGCGCTTCGAGCGAAGACTGCGCGCCGGCAAGCAGGCTCGAGCCGTGCGCGAGCCTGCGGTGCACCACCGACAAGTCTTCCCACTCTGCATCGCGCGGCGCGAGCCTGCGCAAATCCCCGACCTTGTCCTCCAGCTCCGCGCGCTCGGCGGCACGGACCGCGAACTCCTCCTCCGCCTCGCTCGCGAGCCTTTGCAGCCGCTGCCACGTGCGCCAGGCGTCCGCGCAGTCCCTCTGCAGCTGTTCGGCCCCCGCATACGCATCGAGGAGCGCCCGTTGTCCCGCCGCGCGCAGCAGCGACTGGTGCGCGTGCTGGCCGTGAATGTCCACCAGAACTTCGCCCGCTTCCTTCAACTGCGCCAGCGTCGCCGCATGCCCGTTGATGAAGCAGCGCGAACGCCCCTGCCGGTCGACGCTGCGCCGGAGAATCAGCGTTCCGGCGTCGCCCTCGAGATCGCGCTCGGCGAGCCATCCGGCGAACGGCCCGGTCGGCGCGATGTCGAATTCCGCCGAAAGCTCGGCCCGCTCCGCGCCCTCGCGCACCACGGCGGCGTCGCCGCGGCCGCCGACGAGCAGCTCGATCGCGTCCACCAGGATGGATTTTCCGGCGCCGGTCTCCCCCGTCAGCACGGTGAAACCCGGCCCCATTTCCAGCTCGACGCGCTCCGCGATCACGAAGTCACGGATGCCGAGAGACCGCAGCATCAGTCTTCCGTCTGCATCTCCATGGTCTCGCTCCAGCGCAGCTTCTCGCGCAGCATCAGGAAGTAGCTGTAGCCGGGAGGATGCACGAAGCGGATCGCATCGGCCGAGCGCTTGAGCAGCAGCCGGTCGCCCTCGTGCATGTCGGTGAGCGCGAACCCGTCGAAGTGGGCGCGCGCGTCGAGCGCGTGCAGCAGCGCGATTTCGATCACGCTCCTTTCGCTGACGCTCACCGGCCGCGCCGAAAGCACATGCGGGTTGAGCGGCACCAGCGCGAACGCCGACACCGCCGGGTGCAGGATCGGTCCGTGCGCCGACAGCGCGTAGGCGGTGGAACCGGTTGGCGTTGCGACGATCATGCCGTCGGCTCGCAGCCTGTAGACATATTCGCCGTCGATCCTCACTTCGAATTCGATCAGTCGCCCCTGCGACCCTTTGCCGACGACCGCCTCGTTGAGGGCAAGCGTGCGCAGAATGACTTTCTCGCCCCCCGGCGTCGAGTCCCGCCGCCGGATTTCCGCGTCCAGCAGCGAGCGTTCCTCGATCACGTGCCGGCCGTCGAGGATCGCGCCGACCGACTCTCGCATGTCGGCCAGCGCAATGTCCGTCATGAAGCCGAGCCGCCCCTGGTTGATGCCAGCCAGAGGGATGCGGTACCGGACCAGGCTGCGCGCCGCCGCGAGCATCGTGCCGTCGCCTCCCACCACGATCGCAATGTCGGCGCCGCGGCCGATTCCTTCGTAATCCGCGGTCGCGCCGCCGTCGCCGACGCTCTGCGCGGTCTCGCGCTCGAGGATCACCTCGCAGCCGCGGCCCTGCAGGAATTCGCGCAGCGCCTTGAGCGACGAGGCGATCTCGGGAGTTTTCTTTCCGATCAGGGCGACTCGCCGGAACACGGGCTGCATCGCCGCATTTTAGCTGCATGTGTAGAATTGAGCGCATGCTGGACAGACGCGCGCAGATCCTGCTCAAGACCCTCATCGAGCGCTATATCGAGGAGGGCCAGCCGGTCGGTTCGCGCACCCTGTCGCGCTACTCCGGTCTGGACCTCTCTCCGGCGACGATCCGCAACGTGATGGCGGACCTCGAGGAGCTGGGATTCATCGCGAGCCCTCACACGTCCGCGGGACGCGTGCCGACACCGCAGGGCTACCGCTTCTTCGTCGATACGCTGCTGGTGGTGAAGCAGCTGGCATCGGCGGAGCTGCACCGGCTCGAGGACCAGCTCCACCCCGACAACCCGCAGCGGGTGATCCACGTGGCCTCGCAGCTGCTGTCGCAGCTCACCCAGTTCGCCGGAATCGTCATGACGCCGCGGCGCCGTGCGATCACCTTCCGCCACATCGAGTTCCTGCGACTGTCCGAGAAGCGCGTGCTGCTCATCGTCGTGACGCCGGAGGGCGACGTGCAGAACCGGATCCTGTTCACCGAGCGCGACTTCACGGCGGCCGAGCTGATCGGCGCCGCAAACTACGTCAACCAGCATTGCTCGGGCCAGAGCTTCGAGCAGGTGCGGCAGCGGCTGCACCAGGAGCTGCACGAAATCCGCGAGGACATGATCCAGCTCATGACCGCCGCCCTCGAGATCGGCACCCAGGCGATCGCCGAAGGCAGCGAGCCGTACGTCATCTCGGGGGAGAAAAATCTCCTGTCGGTGAGGGACCTCTCGCAGGACATGCGGCGCATGCGGGAGTTGTTCGAGCTGTTCGAGCGTAAAACGTCGCTGGCGCAGATCCTCGACCTTTCGCTTCGCGGCCATGGGGTGCAGATCTTCATCGGGGGCGAATCCGGGGTCTCGGCGCCCGACGAGGTGAGCGTGGTCACCGCGCCGTACCTGGTGGACGGGGCGGTGGTCGGCACCGTCGGAGTCATCGGCCCGACGCGCATGGCGTACGACCGCGTGGTGCCGATCGTGGACGTCACCGCCAAGCTTCTCTCCAGCGCGCTGTCGCACCAGTAGGTGGCGCGCGACGGCGTCCTGCTCGTCAACCTCGGCACGCCTACGGCGCCCACGGCGCAGGCGGTACGAACGTACCTCGCCGAGTTTCTGTCCGATCCGCGCGTCGTCGAGCTGCCCCGCTGGCTGTGGCTCCCCCTCCTTCACGGCGTGATCCTGAAGGTTCGACCGGCCCGCTCGGCAGCGAAATATGCCTTGATCTGGACGCCGGAAGGTTCGCCGCTCGCGCTGCATACCGTGCGGCAGACGGACCGGTTGCGCGCTTCGCTTCCCGGTACGCAGGTCGAATACGCAATGCGCTATGGAGAGCCCGAGATCGCGGCGACGCTGGCAAGATTTTCCGGGTGCAAGAACGTTGTGGTGCTTCCGCTCTATCCTCAGTACTCGCGCAGCACGACCGAGAGCGTGCGCGACCGCCTCCCGGCGGGGACCCGGATGATCGAGAGCTTCCACGACCATCCCGCGTACGTCGCCGCGCTCGCGGCGAACGTGCGCCGGCACTGGGATGCGCACGGGCGCGCCGGGATGCTGGTCATGAGTTTTCACGGACTGCCCAGGCGCGCGGTCGAGCGCGGCGATCCGTACGAGCGACAGTGCCGCGAAACCGTCCGGCAGCTAGCGGCAGCGCTCGCGCTGGGCCCATCGGAATGGAAGATCACGTTCCAGTCG
>Ga0209640_10001174_pt1 | contig 21792 bp, 24 predicted proteins | sample RifCSP10_1_FD_184018 | JGI IMG/M metagenome (GOLD analysis project Ga0209640, IMG submission 184018) | Soil microbial communities from Rifle, Colorado - Rifle CSP2_sed 10_1 (SPAdes) (version 2) | ecosystem: Environmental > Terrestrial > Deep subsurface > Rock core/Sediment | place: Rifle...
CGATGAAGCCCTGGATCTCGTGACCGGGGATCACGGGGAAGAAGTCCCACGGCGTGCCTTTGAGGTGCCCGGCGTACTGCTCGTAGTCGGTGCCGCACAGACCCGCGGCCTCCATCTTGAGCACCGCGTCGTCGGGTCCGATCTCCGGAATGGGAAACTCGCGTATCTCGAAAGAGCGCGGTGCGGTGAGCACCGCGGCGTGCGCTTTTGCCATGGCGCTCACGCCTTCTTCCGGTGCTTCTCGGCGATCCGCTTGAACACCTCGAACAGGTCCTTGGTCGCCGGATCGCCGCTCAGCACCTGCTCGCCCACGGCCCGTGCCCGCTTCATGAACTCCGTCTTGTCGGCGGGCGGCAGCCTGATTATCTCGGCGCCGTTGTCCTTCCAGAGCTGCTCGGCCTTGGCATCGAACTCGATCGCGATCTTGAGCATCGGCTCCTCGGTGTCCTTGCCGGCCTGCTCCACCGCCTGGCGCAGGTCCGCCGGCAGCTTGTTGAGGAACGCCGTCGAAACCATCGCGCCGCACGGGATCATGGTGTCCTGCACGACCGTGATGAACTTGGTCACGGTGTAGTGCTTGGACGACCCCATGACCACGATCGACGAGCGTTGCGCATCGAGCGTCTTGTTCTGCAGCGCCGGCAGCGTCTCGGCATAGTCCATGGGGATGCCGGCGGCGCCCAGCTCCTTCATGATGCCGAGCTCGACCGGCGTGGCCAGCACGCGGATTTTTTTGCCCTTGAAGTCCTCGAGCTTGCGGATTGGGGTGAGCGACGCGTACGAGGTCGGGCTGTAGTTCCACACGCTGATGCCCTTCACGCCCTTGGCGACGCCGACGCTCAGGTAGGTGTCGCGGAATTCCGGATCGGTGAAGGTCCGGTGCGCGTGCTCAATACTGTCGAACAGGCCGGGCGCATCGGTCACGCCGAAACGCGGGTCGGTGCCCTTGAAGAAGGCCGGCGGCGTGGCGAACACCTCGATTGTGCCGAGCAATACGCCCTGCACGTGCTGCGGGATGCCGCCGAGCTGCGCGCCGGGGAACAGCTCTACCTTGACTCGCCCGTTGGTGCGCGCCTCGACGCGTTCCTTGAGCAGCTTGATCGATTCATGCAGCGGATCGTTCTGCACCACGATCCCCGCTTTCATCGAGAAGGTTTCCTGCGCCATCGCAGGAGCGGCGATGAGAGCGACGGCAAACGCGAATGCGACGTTTCGGCTTCCGACCATGACGCGTCTCCCCTTGAATTCGTTATTTGCGCGATCATGGCGCATGCGCGCCAAGGTGTCCATTGCGGGGCGTGTTGCCGAGCTCGCGCGAAATGCGCGCGGCGGCTGCTTTGAGCGATTTTGCGACACGCCCGTCCCACGCGTTGTCGAACGCGGCCTGCCGCCCGAGCGCCGCGATGACCGCGGCGATGCCGCCTTCCATGTCGAACACCGGCGCCGCGAGGACCGCGACGCCTTGCAAGAGTTCGCCCTGGACACGGCCGAGCCCGCGCGCATGAACCTCGCGCGCCAGCGCATCGATCCGCGACCTGGTCCAATGCCCGCGGTCGCGGCGGGGCAGCGACAGGATCTCTGCTGCCAGCGCGGCTTGCGCAACCTTGGGCGGCAGATGGGCGAGAAATGTGCGGCCGATCGCGCTGCGCAATACGGGGATCACCGACCCCACGCGGATGTTCATGGTGACCGGGTGGGTGGATTCGACCATCCGGATCACCACCGGGCCTTTGTTGCCCCAGACCGCGAGCACGACGGTCTCGTCGATCTCGTCGCGCAACCGGGGCAGGGCCGGGCCGGCGACCCGGATGATGTCGAGCCGGCCGAGCGCAGCAAGGCCCATCGATAGAGCCGCGGATCCGAGATCGTAACGGCCGCCCGCGTCCTGTACGATCAGGCCGGCGCGGCCCAGCGACACGAGGTAGCGATGCGCCTTGGCCGGCGCCATGCCGGCGCTGGCCGCGAGCGCCTTGAGCGCCGTCGGCCCCGCAGCCTCGGCGAGCGCTGCGAGCAGCCGTGCGCCGATTTCCACCGAGCGGACGCCTTGGCGCGACGTGGAGTTTGGCTTGTTCATAGCCCGGCGCCGATGTTATGAAATGTGCAACGCATTACGCAATGTGAAAGGCACCGCATGACACAGCATGGCAAGAACGAGCCCGGCTTCGGCAACGCGCGCGTCGTCTCGGCGGACGAATATTTCAAGCGCGTGCGCCACACCGCGGTGCGCAGCTGCAAGTGGGCGGCGGAAGACTGGCAGAACCTGTTGGCCGAGCTCGGCAAGGATCCGATCCGCCATGCCGAGCGGCGGTTCGTGTCGCTGATCAACGAGGATCACGGCGATCTCGCCGGCGCATCGCCCGGCATCTTCATCGGCATCCAGCTGATCCATCCGGGCGAGGTGGTGCCGAACCATCGCCACAACTCGGTCGCGATCTACCACTACCTGCAGGGCGAGGGGACGACGACCGTGGAGGGCGTGCCGTACGGCTACAAGAAAGGCGACACCATCGTGTGTCCGCCGTGGGCGTACCACGAGCACCGCGCGGCGGGCGCCGAGGACACGGTGATGTATGTCACGCAGGACATGACCGAGATGGCGGCCAAGCGCACGCTGTTCTTCGAGGAGCCGGTCGGGGTCGAGAACGTGCGCCACATGGTGCAGGGCACGTCGAAATCGTGGAGCGCCACGCGCGATCCTGAGAAGGATAAGTAGTTTTTGGTCATGGCCGGGCGAAGACCCGGCCATCCAGCGTTATGTCCGCACCGCCTCGTAATTGAGCCGCGTCCTGGCGAACTGCGGATACACCTCGGCGATCTCGGCGGCGATGCGCGAGCGGATCAGCGCAAGCCGCGCCGGCTCCGGCGGCGGCGCATTGCCGACAGTGTTCGGACAATCGAACTCGAACCCCGTGTTGTCGCGCACCTCTTCCAGCGTGTGGCCGGGATGCAGGCTGTCCAGCCGGAACCGGCGCCGCGCGCGGTCGAATAGGAACACGCACAGACTGGTGACCAGGGCGTACGGGCCGCCCGGACGATGGACGTTCTCCGGGCTCCAGCCGGGCGCGCTGATAAAATCGACCTTGGGCACGAACACGCGGCGCGAATGTTCCTCGCGGAACAGGATCACGCGCGGGATCACGAAATACAGGAACGCCGCGCCGAACGAGCCGGGAAACCGCACCGTGCTGTGCGGGTACGCGCCGATCCCCACCAGGTTGATGTTGGCCTCGCCATCGATCTGCCCGCCGCCGAGAAAGAACGCATCGATGCGACCTTGTCCCGCCCGGTCGTGCAGCTCCGCTCCGCCGTCGTTGAACCCGTTATGGACGGTCGATCCCAGGATCATGGCGCGGGTGCGCCCCTGCGATTCCGCCTGGATCAGGAGCGCGGCGCAGCCCGGGATCGGCGAGGCGGTGCCGACCGCGACGTTGCGCAAGCCCTCGAGCATGCGGGCCAGCACGCAGATCAGATATTCCTCGCGGGAGTAGTCCACGACGGCTCACGCTGCGGCGCGGGTTCCGAACACGTGCTCGGCCAGATAGGCGCGGAAGCCGTCGTCGGTTTTTGCCGCGACGGCATAGGCGGCGATATGCGCGTCATCGCGCGCGTAGCGGCCGGTGAGGTCGAGCGGCCATGCGCCGCGCCGCGCGTGCGCCAGCGCCGTCACGTACAAGGACGAGATCGTGTTGCCGACCAGCCTCTCGTCCTCCATCAGGTTGCCGTCGTAAATCTCCTCGACGGTGATCAGCGTCTCCTTGGCGGCATGCGCGAGGATCGTGATCTCGCGCCGCTCGCCGACCCAGACGTTGCCGTAACGGTCGCCGAGCCGCGCATGCGCAAGCGCGATGTCCGGCTTGATCGCCGGCAGCACCACGACCGGATCGCCATTGCCGAAGGGGTTGTCGATCACCTTCCAGTCGGCGCGGTGCTTCAGCACGTCCGAGCCGATCAGGCCGCGGATCGCGATGAACGGCGCGCCTTTCTCCGCGGCCTGGACCGCCGAATAGATCGCCTGGCATGTGGCGTCGCGGATCGTGACCGCGCCGCTGCGTACCGCCTGGGTGAAGCGCGGCGCCGGACCGAACTCGCCGAGCGACACGCCGCTGCATTCGAGGATGGCGACCGAGCCCGCGCCGATGAGCAGGTCTGCCTGCATGCCGCCGACCGGCACGCACACCAGATGCAGGTTTTTCACGCCACGGCGGATCAGTGCGCGCGTCGCCGCCATGGCGCCGCCGCCTTCCTCCTTCGGGATCGCCAGCAGCGCGCCGTCCGGAACGCGCGCCGCAAGATCGCCGACCGAAACGTAGTTTTCCGGCGCACCCATCGAAGGATTGTGCGCCGTTCGCCGGTGGCGTGCAACGCGCTAGGCCCGCTGCATAAAACAGGGAGGCCGGCATGCAGCGCATAACGGCAATTCCGATCGCCCTCGGTTTTGTCGTCATGATCGCCGCGCCCGCGGCAGCGCAGGAAGACTGGCCCAAGCGCGGGCCGGCCAAGACGCTGCAGCCGATCATCGACCGCATGGCCAAAGCCCTGCAGGAGCAGATGAAGGCGTCGGACGTGAAGGCCGAACTGTCCGAGCAGGGCGCCGAGGTCATCGGATCGACCCCGGCGGAATTCGCCAGCTACATTCAACGGGAAACGGAGAAGTGGGCGAAGGTCGTCGAGGCCTCCGGCGCGAAGGTCGATTAAGCAGTCATTCTGCTTCTAAGAATCTTCGCGCGCTCGAATTCTATTTATTTCCTTGAGGGAAGGTGGTAAGTCGCGCGCCGTTTGGCGTCGGTTTCTTGCCGCGCTTTCTGCAAAGCCATCCGAGGTGCTGACATCGCCGCGACAATCTTTGCTCTGACTGCGGCGTTCCTGTTCGGCACGGCGCTCGTCCTGACCCAGTTCGCGCTGCGGCATATGCCGCCGGGTCTGGGCGGCGCGATCAGCATTCCCTCCGCGACGCTGTTGTTCTGGCTGATCTCGCCGTTCGCTTTGCATGCCGGCGTATGGGACACGCGCGCCGCGCTGATCTTCTGCGCCGTCGGCCTGCTGTTTCCCGCAACGGTTACGTTGCTATCGTTCGAGGCCAATCGCCGCATGGGTCCGAACACCGCCGGCGCGGTCGGCAATCTGGCGCCGCTGTTTGCGGTGCTGTTTGCCATCGTCATGCTGGGCGAAGCACTGCACCTGCTGCAAGCCGTCGGCATCGCGGCGATCGTCGGCGGCGTGATGTTGCTATCGCGGCCGGGCAGGGACAGCGGCCGCGCCTGGCGCATCACCGCATTGGCGTTGCCGCTGATCGCGGCCATCATCCGCGGCGCTATCCAGCCGGCGATCAAGGCGGGGCTCATGTACTGGCCTGACCCGATCGTTGCCGTGTTGATGAGCTACACGGTTTCCAGCGCCATGGTGACCGGCATGCTGCTGACGCGGAAGCAGCGCGGCTTCACGGCGCGCGGCGTGGCTTGGTTCGCCGCCGTCGGCTTCAGCAACGGGTTTGCCGTGCTTGCGATGTATGCCGCGCTCGGCCACGGTGCGGTGACGCTGGTGTCGCCCCTGGTTGCGACGTACCCGCTGGTGACGCTGGCGCTGAGCCATGTTTTCCTGCGCCACGAGAAGGTGACCGGGAATCTGATCGCGGGCGTCGGCGCCACCGTGATCGGCATCGTACTGCTGCTCGCCGCCTAGCTTGCGCGCCTAGCGCATCTATGGTTAGGTCGGTCCATGCCCGAATCCGGCGTTTTCCCTAGTAATTGCTGGTACATTGCAGGTTGGAGCGACGAGGTGGCGGAGCGCCCGCTGGCGCGCACCATCGCCGGGCTCCCCATGGTGTTGTTCCGTGCCGGCGGTGCGGTCGCCGCACTGGAAGACCGCTGTTGTCACCGGTCGCTGCCGCTGTCGCTCGGCAAGATCGTCGGCGCGCATCTGCAATGCGGCTATCACGGGCTCGAGTTCGATACGACCGGCGCCTGCGTGCGGGTGCCAGGCCAGGGCACGGTGCCGCCCGGCGCGCGTGTCCCGCATTATTCCGTTGCCGAGCGTTGGGGCCTGATCTGGGTGTGGCCGGGCGAGGCACAGGCCGATCCGGCGCTGATCCCGGACTTTCACTGGTTCGACAGCCCGGGGTGGGTTGCGCCGCACGGCTACTTCCACGTCAAGACCAACTACTTGCGCATCATCGACAACCTGCTCGACTTCAATCATCTGCAGTTCGTCCATCTGCGCACCATCGGCAACGACGCGATCGCGGACATACCGTCCAAGACGCGGCGCACCGAACGCGGCCTGGAGCAGACGCGCTGGGTCATGGATCGTCCGCCGCCGCCGTTGTTCCAGCGCGCGGGCGGCTTCAACGGCAATGTCGATCGCTGGATGAACGTTAACTACACGCTGCCGTCGAACTGCGTGTTCGACATCGGCTGCGCGGCGGCCGGCACCGGTGCGCCCGAGGGCGACCGCTCCAAGGGCATCGAGATCCGCTCGATGCACGCCATTTCGCCGGAGACTGCGACCACGGCGCATTACTTCTGGGGCTACGGCCGCAACTTCAAGATCGACGATGCGGCGACGACCGAGCTGCTCAGAACCGGCGCGCGCGCGACGTTCACCGAGGATGTGGAGCTTCTGGAGGCGCAGGCGGCCGCCTATGCCAGGATCGGCGATCGGCCGGAGATCGACATCATGGGCGACGCCGCGCCGCTGCAGGCGCGGCGGATGGTCGACGAGATGATTGCACGCGACGCTCAAATCGCGGCTTAGGGAGGCGACGAAAATGAACAAGCATGTATTGCGCGGGCTGGGCGCGGCGGCTGCGGCGATGGTTCTCGCCGCACCGACCTACGCGCAGACCTTCACCATGAAACTCGGCGGCGCCACCATCAACGACGGCCAGCACGAGTGGCAGAAGATCTACAAGGATCGCATCGAGCGGAAGTCCGGCGGCAAGATCAAGGTCGAGATCTACACCGCGGGCTCGCTCGGCTCGATCCCGCGCCAGATCGAGGGCGTGCAGCTCGGCACCCAGGAGGCCAACATCGTGCCGCCGGCGTTCATGGTCGGCGTCGATCCGCGCTACCAGGTGCTCGACGCTCCGGGACTGTTCCAGAGCCGCGAGCAGCTGGTCGCCGTGATCAGCGACCCGGCGTTCCGCAGGGCGTTCCTGGCGGTGGGCGAGGCGAAGAACATCAAGGGGCTGTCGCTGTTCTATCTCGCCCCGACCGAGATCGTGGTGCGCAAGGAAGCGCGCAAGCTCGACGATCTCAAGGGGCTCAAGGTGCGCGTGTTCGGCTCGCCGATGCAGACGCTGCCGTTCGCCAGGCTCGGCATGGCCGGCGCGCCGATGCCGCTCGACGAAGTCTTGCCCGCACTGCAGACTGGGTCCATGGACGGCGTGTTCGGCTCGATCGCGATCTTCATCCCGTTCAAGTACTGGACCGTCGCGAAGTACATGGTGAACACCGAGTTCTCGTACGTCGTGAGCCTGACCTACGCGCACAAGCCGTGGTTCGACAAGCTGCCCGCGGAGCTGCAGAAGCTTTTGGAGACCGAGGCGCAGGCGGTCGACGTCGAGGTCAATAAGTGGGGCTTCGATAACTATCCGAGGGCGATCAAGGCCTGGACCGACGGCGGCGGCGCGCACATCAGGCTCTCGCCGGCGGACCGGGCCGAAATGACGAAGCGGCTGAAGCCGATCGGCGACGAGGTGGTGAAGGACAAGCCGCCGGTGAAGGAGCTGTACGACCTGATGGTGAAGACCGCGAACGCGAAGAAGAAGACGTGACGGATGAACTGATCGGAAGCGTGTGTCAGGACTGCGGGGCGCGGCTGTTCCCGCCGGCCGCCGTGTGCCCGGAGTGCATGTCGGAGCGGATGGCTGAGCTGCCGCTGTCGCGCGAAGGCACGCTGTACGCGTGGTCGGTGGTCCATGTCGCGCCGAAAGGCTGGAAAACGCCATACATCGCGGGTTATGTCGATCTGCCGGAGCAGGTGCGCGTGTTCACCCACGTGGTTGACGCGCGCCCCGATGAGCTGCAGAGCGACATGAAAGTGCGGCTCACCAGCGCGAACCTGGGTATCGGCGAGGACGGCCAGCCGCTCGACAGCTACGCCTTCACCCCGGCGCGCTGATCATGCGTGAGGTTTCGGTCATCGGGGTCGGCATGATCCCGTTCGGCAAGTATCGCGAGAAAACGCTCGCCGAGATCGCTTGGCCCGCGGTCAAGCAGGCGATCATAGATGCCGGGGTAAAAAAGACCGACATCAACGCCGCGTACTGCGGCACGGCGCTGGGCGGCATGATGTCCGGCCAGCGCGTCTTGAAGCAGCTCGGCATCACCGGGCTTCCCATCGTCAACGTCGAGAACGCGTGCTCGTCGTCCTCCAGCGCATTCCGCGAGGCGTGGATCGGGGTGGGCGCCGGCGTCTACGACGTTGCGCTGGTGATCGGGGTCGAGAAGCTCACCAAGTTCGGCGGCGGCACGCTGCCGCTGGAGAAGGAGGATTTCGAGGTCGCGCACGGGCTGGTGATGCCGGCGCTCTACGGCATGCGCGCGCAACGCTACATGCACGATTACGGGCTTACGCCTGAGCAGCTTGCCAAGGTCGCGGTCAAGTCGCGCAAGCACGGCGCGCTGAACCCCGACGCGCAGTTCCGCAATGCGGTGACGGTGGAGGAGGTGATGAAGGCCCGCCCGATCGCCGAGCCGTTCACGCTGCTGCATTGCTGCCCGTCGGGCGACGGCGCGGCCGCGGCCGTGGTGTGCGCCAGCGAGATCGCCGGGCGGTTTTCCGGCAAACCGGTGCGCGTGCTGGCATCGGAGGTGAATTCCGGCCGCTACATGACCGGCTATCGCGACATGACGACGCCCGAGATCACCGTGCGCGGCGCGCATGAGGCCTACGAGCTCGCCGGCGTCGGGCCCGAGGACGTCGACGTGTTCGAGGTGCACGACGCATTCACCATCGCTGAGCTTCTGTATTACGAGGCGCTGGGTCTCTGCGGCCGCGGCGAGGCGGCGCGGCTGCTGGAGGACGGGACGACATCGCTCGGCGGCAAGAAGCCGGTGAACCCGAGCGGTGGGCTGCTGTCCAAGGGCCATCCGGTCGGCGCCACCGGCGTCGCGCAGATGGTCGAGGTGGTGCGCCAGCTGCGCGGCGAATGCGGCCCGCGCCAGGTCGAGGGCGCCAGGGTCGGCCTCACGCACTGCACCGGCGGCGGCATCTCCGGCTTCGATCACGGCGCGTGCTCGATCCACATCTTCGCCAACTGACGTCGCGATGAAGCCGCCGCCGTTCACCTATCACGACCCGCGCACGGTCGCCGAAACCGTCGATCTTCTCGCGCAGCTGGAGAACGCAAAGCTATTGGCCGGCGGCCAGTCGCTGATGCCGATGCTCAATTTCCGCTACGCGCAGCCGGACCATGTGATCGACCTCAACCGCGTCGATGGGCTGTCCTACATCCGCGCGGAGAGTGGGGGCTTGCGCATCGGCGCGATGACGCGCCACCGCGACATCGAATTTTCGGACGTCGTGCGCAAGGCATGTCCGCTGATGGCGGATGCGATCCGCTTCGTCGGCCACCGCCAGACGAGGAACCGCGGCACCATCGGCGGCTCGCTCGCGCATCTCGATCCGGCCGCCGAGCTGCCGCTGGTGTGCGCCACGCTCGATGCCACGATCCATGTCGCCGGCAGGAACGGCGAGCGGGCTATCCCGATGGCAAAATTCCCGCAGGGCTACATGACCCCGGCCATCGAGTCCGATGAATTGGTCGTGGCGGTGAGCATTCCGGCCGCGCCGGCCAGGACCGGGTTCGTCGAGTTCGCCCGTCGTCACGGCGATTTCGCGATCGTCGCTGCCGCCGTCGCGCTCGACATTGCGAATGGCGCGATCAAGTCCGCGCGCATCGCGCTCGGCGGCGTCGGGCCGGCGCCGGTGCGTTGCACCGAAGCGGAGAAAATGCTCGCCGGCCAGAAGCCCACCGCCGATGCGCTGCGCGCTGCCGCGGAGACCTGCCGCAGCATCGAGGCGATGGAGGACGTGCACGCGCCAGCGTCGTATCGCCAGCACCTGGCGACCGTCATGACGCGGCGCGCCCTGGAAGCGGCGCTCGGATAATGGCCGACACGCGCAAGATCACCGTCACCGTCAACAAGGCGCCGTACACGCGCACGGTCGAGACGCGTCTCACGCTGGCGGATTTCCTGCGCCACGAGATCGGGCTCACCGGCACGCATCTGGGGTGCGAGCACGGCGTGTGCGGCGCGTGCACCGTGCTGCTCGAAGGCCGCACGGCGCGCAGCTGCCTGATGCTCGCCGTACAGGCCGACGGCGGAAACATCGTCACCGTCGAGGGCATCGCGCCCAACGATACCGAGCTGCATCCGCTGCAGCAGGCGTTCCAGGACAATCACGGGCTGCAGTGCGGCTTCTGCACGCCGGGCATGCTGACCACGCTGATCGAGTTCCTCGGCGACAACCCGGACCCCACCGAGATCGAGGTGCGCGAGGCGATCTCGGGCAACCTGTGCCGCTGCACCGGATACCAGGGCATCGTCGATGCCGCGCTCGACGCGGCCAAGCGGATGCGGAAATAGCCGTGGGTGCGAAGCTGCTCGGCGCCAGGGTCAAGCGCATGGAAGACCCGGCGCTGCTCACCGGCCGCGGTCAGTTTGTCGATGATCTGAAGCTGCCCGGCACGCTGCACGCGGCGTTCGTGCGCAGCCCGTTCGCGCATGCGCGCATCCGCAGCCTCGATGCGGGCCGCGCCCGCGCGCATCCCGGGGTGTACGCCGTGATCGCCGCGGCCGATCTGCCGGCGGATTTGCGCACGCGGCGGCTTTCCATGCTGGTGCCGAACCCGGCGATCAAGCAGCCCTGGACCCAGCTGCCGCTGGCGGACGGCGAGGTTTGCTATGCCGGCGAGCCGATCGCGGTGGTGGTTGCCGACAACCGTTATATCGCCGAGGATGCCGCGGCGCTGGTTGACATCGACTACGAGCCGCTGCCGGCGGCGTGCGATTGCCGCGATGCGCTTGCAGCCGGCGCGCCGGCCGCGCATGCGGGCTCGCCCGACAATGTCGGCGCCGCGTTCACCGTGCAGTACGGCAACGTGGACGTGGCATTCGCGGGCGCCGCGCTTGTGGTGAAGCGCTCGGTCTGGTGCCATCGCGGCGGCAGCCATTCGATGGAAGGGCGCGGCGTGCTGGCGCGCTACGATGCGCTCGACCAGCGCATCACCGTCTGGTCCGCGACGCAATCGCCGCACATCATCCGCCGCAACCTGACCGATCTGCTCGGGCTGGATGAGGAGCAGGTGCGCGTGATCGCGCCGCCGGACGTGGGCGGCGGCTTCGGGCCGAAGACCATCTTCTATTCGGAAGAAGCGATCGTCGCGCTCGCGGCACGCCTCATGGGGCGCCCGGTGAAGTGGATCGAGGACCGGCGCGAGCATTTTCTGTCGGCGACGCAGGAGCGCGACCAGTACTGGGATGTCGAGATCGCGCTGGACGCCGGCGGCAAGATCCTCGGCGTACGCGGCGCGATGATCCACGACACCGGCGCATACCTGCCGTGGGGCATCATCTCGCCCTACATCTCGGCCACCACGGTTCCCGGCCCGTATATCGTTCCGAGCTTCAAGCTCGTCGTCACGGTCGCGCTGACCAACAAGGTCGCCACCACGCCGGTGCGCGGGGCGGGGCGCCCGCAGGCGGTGTTCGCCATGGAACGGCTGATGGATGCGGCGGCGCGCGCGACCGGAATCGATGCGGCGGAGCTGCGCGCGCGCAACCTGATCCCGCCCGAGCAGATGCCTTACAAGGTCGGGCTGGTGTTCCGCGACGGCAAGCCCGTGGTGTACGACAGCGGGGATTATCCAAGATGCCAGGAAGTCGCGCTACGCCGCTGCAACTATGAGACATTTGCCGAGCGTCAGCGCGCCGCCCGCGCGCACGGCCGCTACATCGGGATCGGCATCGGCAACTATGTCGAGGGGACCGGTCTCGGGCCGTTCGAGGGCGCGACCGTGCGCATCGGGCCGTCCGGCAAGATCTTCGTATTCACCGGCGGCGCGCCGCAGGGTCAAGGCCACCAGACCACGCTCGCGCAGCTGTGCGCCGACAAGTTCGGCGTCGGCATCGAGCATGTCCAGGTGGTCACCGGCGACACCGGCAAGATCGCCAACGGCGTCGGCACCTTCGCGAGCCGCATCGCGGTGAACGCCGGCTCGTCGGTGCATCTTGCCTCGATCGCCGTGCGCGAAAAGGCGCTCAAGATCGCCTCGCACATGCTGGAAGCCGCCGAGGAGGACCTCGACATCGAGGACGGCCGCATCACCGTGCGCGGCGTGCCGAACATGTCGCTCGGCTTGAGCGACATCGCCAAGGCCGTCGCGGGCATGCCGGGTTTCGCGTTGCCGGGCGGGGTCGAGCCCGGCCTCGAAGCCACCGAATATTTCTCGCCGTCGCAGGCGGCCTATTGCAACGGCAGCCACTGCGTCGAGGTCGAGGTCGACATCGAGACCGGCCACGTGCAGATCCTGAAATACGCGGTGGCGCATGATTGCGGCAATCTGATCAACCCGCTGGTGGTGGATGGCCAGGTGCAGGGGGCGGTGGCGCATGGCGTCGGCAACGCGCTGTACGAATGGATGAAGTACGACGCGGACGCGCAGCCGGTGACCACCAACCTCGCCGAATACCTGCTGCCGACCGCGCCCGAGACGCCGCGCATCGTGCTCGAGCATGTGATCTCGCCGTCGCCATTGAACCCGATCGGCGTGAAGGGCGCGGGCGAGGGCGGCACGATTCCGGCGGCCGCCGCGATCGTCGCCGCGGTGGAGAACGCGCTGTCGCCGTTCGGCATCGCGATCGACGACGCGCCGATCACGCCGCCACGTATCGTGCAACTGATCGCGGCGGCGCGCGGGAAATTGTAGGGAAAGCCGTTCACCCTCAGACAAGCTCAGGGCGAACGGCTTTTTCGGTTCGGGTTGAGCCTGTCGAAGTCCGAACGGAAAAAAGGAGATGGGAAGTGGCTGACGTCCTGCAATTCACGCGCGACGGTGCGATCGGGCGCCTCACCATCAATCGGCCCGAGAAGCAGAACATGCTCACGCTGGCGCAGCTCGCCGAGCTCAACCAGATGCTGGGCAAGGCGGGCACCGACCGCGAACTCAAGGCGATCGTGATTTCCGGCGCAGGAGCGGATTTCTGCCGCGGCCGCGACCCGGCCGGCGCGCCGGAGAACGCGCCGACCACGGCGCTTGCCATGCGCGGCGCGCTGATCGACCCGATCTTGGGATTTTATGCGGCGGCTCGTGCGTGCGAGGTACCGTTGATCGCCGCGGTGCAGGGCGCGGCGCTCGGCTTCGGCTGCGCAATCGCTTCGGTGTGCGACATCGCCATTGCCGCCGAGGACGCCCGCTTCGCGTTCCCGGAGATGCGCCACGACCTGCCACCCACGCTTGCCATGAGCGCGGCACTCGATCGCATCCCGTCGAAGGCGCTGCTCTGGATGGTGTACTCGATGAAGGAGATCGATGCGCGCACCGCCCAAACGTATGGGCTCGTCAGCCACGTGGTGCCGCGCGCAGGGCTGGACGGGACCGTCAAGGAGCTCACCGATGCGCTTGCGGCGCGCCGGCGGGATTCGATCGTGACCGTCAAGCGCTACGCGCAGCGCGCGCGCCTGTCCGACGCGCAGACCGCGTCCGATCTCGCCGGCAACATGCTCGCAGTGGTGCTGTCGTCGAAGAGTTAGCGGCGCGCCGCAACCGCGGCGAGCTTCCGGTCGAGCGTCACCAGCTCGGCATCCAATTGCCGGGCAAGCCAGAGATAACTCGCATCGTAGACCGTCAAATCGGTTTGCTCGGCGATTTCCAGGACCGCTCGTTCGTTGATTCTCACGATTGCGATTTGGAGATCAAAGAAACGCTCGAAGTTCCTGAGTAGCAGCTCGCGGCCGTCCGGGTGACGGCGGAGCTTGATCAGGCACGCGTTTGTCACCTCGAAAGAGAGGATATTCGGGGCTGCAAGGTCGTGGCCATTGAGACGAGATGTGGTCGCCTCAAATTGGGTTTCAAAAAAGACCACTGCGACCGCCGCCGAAGCATCAATGACTTTGACGGCCATCTCGGAATGCCCTGATGATTTCCACGCCTTCGTCCGGCGTTCTAAAGCCGCGCGCGCGCACCTCATCCGCAAGCTCACGGATCGAAATCTTCTTTCGGGAAGATGTGTCCACGGCCGCTTCCAATATGGCTAGCATCTCGCCTTGCAGCGAACGATGATTTTTGGCTGCGCGGATCTTGAGCTTTTTCACAACGCGCTCGGGCGCGTTCTTTATCGATAGGTTTGACATCGCCGTTGCATCCATTCTGGAGCCATTTCGCCTCCACAATGGAGCCAGCCCGCTATCGCCGGCAAGTCTATTCTTGCGTATGCGGTTGCGGGAGCCTAAATACCGCGCAACTACAAGGGAAGACGCCATGAAACTCCGCCCTGTGGCGCTAAGGCCCGCCTGTATCGCCGTTACGCTGATACTGTTCGCGAGCACCGCCAACGCGCAGATCGTCGGCATCGCGACCAACCCGCAAGGCACGCTCGGTTATTCGACCGGGGTCGCGGTCGCCAAGGTGATGACCGAGAAGGGCGGCGTGATCGCGCGCGTGCAGCCCGCCGGAGGATCGACCGCCTACATCCCGCTGATCAACCGCGGCGAGATCGAGTTCGGCTTCTCCAACGCGCTGGAGACGCATTACGCGTTCACCGGCACTGGTACCTTCGACAAGAAGCCGAACCCGAACATTCGGCTGGTGGGCGTCGTCTATCCGCTGCGCACCGGGCTTGCGACCGCCGCCGACAGCGGCGTCAAGACCATCTACGACCTGAAGAAGCTCAAGGGCAAACGCATCGCCTCGGAGTTCACCACGCTGTCGATCATCCACAACTACATCGCAGGCGGGCTCGCCAATGGCGGGCTGTCCTACGACGACTTCACCAAGGTGCCGGTCAGCGACTTTTCCAAGGGCATGAGCGCGCTGGGCGAGGGGACGGTGGACATCACCCTGATCAGCGTGGGCTCCGGCGACTCGCACAAGGTGAACGTCGAGCTGCGCTCGCGCGGCGGGTTCCGCTACGTCGACCAGGACGATTCGCCCGAGGCGATGAAGCGCCTGCACGTCGTGATGCCCGGCGCCGGCATCGCCTACATGCAGCCGGGGCCACAGATTCCGGGTGTCCCGGAACCCACCCGCATTCTGCAGCTCGACTACTTCCTCCTGGTGCATAAATCGACGCCCGACGATCTGGTCTACAAAGTCGCCAAGGCGGTTGCGGAGAACAAGGACGCGCTGGCGGCATCGCTGAATGCATTCCAACAATTCGATCCGAAAAAGATGGCGCCGGAGCACGTCACCCCGTATCACCCCGGGGCGCTGCGCTACTACAAAGACGCCGCCATTCCGGCGAAGTAACTCAACAAGGCTCTCAACGTGGATTTTGTCTGTCTCGACTTCGAGGGAGTGCTGGCTCCCGAAATCTGGATCGCCATCGCCGAGAAAACCGGCATTCCGGAACTGCGCGTGACCACGCGTGAAATCGCCGATTACGACGTGCTGATGAAGATGCGGCTCGATATCCTCGACCGCCACAAGCTGACCATGCCGGCGTTCCAGCCGGTGCTGCAGAGCATCGAGCCGCTCCCTGGCGCGCGCGATTTCCTGGACTGGCTGCGGCCGCGCTTCCAGGTCGTGATCCTGTCCGACACGTTCTACGAATTCGTCGGGCCGGTGCTGTCCAAGCTCGGCTGGCCGACCATGTTCTGCCATCGGCTGGAGACCGACGCGGCCGGCAAGATCACCGGCTACAAGCCGCGCATGCCGGACCATAAGCGCGCCGCGGCGACGGCGCTGAAGGCGCTCAACTTCCGCGTTTCGGCAGTCGGCGACTCGTTCAACGACACCGGCATGTTCTCGGTCGCCGACAACGCGTTCTTCTTCAACGCGCCGGAGAACGTGACCAGGCAATTCCCGCAATACCCGCGGGTGGAGAGTTACCAGGATCTCAAGAAGGCGCTGACCGACGCGTCCGCAAAACGCCGGGCGGCGTAATCACGGGAGGACATCATGGCCGCAGCCCCCATCGCCGCCCGCGTGGAGCATGTCGGCAGCCTGTTGCGCCCCATGGCGCTGCGCAAGGAGCGCGAGCGCCTTCTCGGCGTCCACGACGCGAACCAGAACCTCGGCGCGCACGACAACCCCGAGCTGCGCAACATCGAAGACGGCTACATCAAGCAGGTGGTGAAGCTGCAGGAGGACGCCGGCGTCAAGGTCGTCACCGACGGAGAATTCCGCCGCCGCAGCTGGTGGAGCGATTTTTACCTGTCGCTCAAGGGCACCAAGGTCACCTACAACGGCAAGATGCCGATCACATTCGTCAATGCAGCCGGCGAGAAGCGCCCCGCTCCCGGGATGACCATCAATGGCAAGGTCGGCTGGCGCGGCAGCGTGAACGTCGATGCGTTTCGCTACCTGAAGTCGGTCACCAAGGTCACCCCGAAAGTGAGCCTGCCTGCACCGCCGATGCTGCATTTCATGCGCGACGAGATCGACGAGAAGACCTACCCCGACAGGGACAAGCTGTTCGCCGACATCGTAGCGGCTTACCAGGCAGAGGTCGCCGCGCTGGCCGGCGCGGGCTGCCGCTACATACAGCTCGATGAATGCATGATCCCGTTCCTGTGCGATCCGCGGCACCGCGAGCTGTCGAAGCAGCGCGGCGAGGACCCGGACATGCTGATCGGCAAGTACGCCGAGGCGATCAACGATGCCATGGCGAAGCGGCCGTCCGACATGACCTTCGCGGTCCATATGTGCCGCGGCAATCTGAATGCGTTCTGGGGCGCCGAGGGCGGCTACGATCCGGTGGCCGAGGCCACGTTCGGCAAGATCGACGCCGACCGCTATCTCCTGGAATACGACACGCCGCGCGCCGGCGACTTCAAGCCGCTCGCCAAGGTGCCGAAGGGCAAGCACGTCCTGCTCGGGCTGGTTTCGACCAAGGACCCGAAGCTGGAGAGCGCGGATGGCCTGAAGCGTCGGATCGACGATGCGGCAAAATCGATCCCGGTGGATCAGCTGGGAATCTGCCCGCAGTGCGGCTTTTCCACCAACATGTTCGGCACCTCGTTCACCGAGGACGACGAGAAGCGCAAGCTCGAACTGCTGGTGAAGGTCGCGACCGACGTGTGGGGCACCGCATGACGCTACTCTTCCCCGTGCCGCTCGAACGATTTTGAGCGGCGCGCGAGCCACGCCGTCGCGGCGGTGGCCGCCAGGACGCCGGCACCGATCGCGAGGAAGCTCGCGACCAGACCCCACGCTTCTGCGATCGCGCCCATCATGATCGGCACGGTCAGAGCCGAGCAGCGGTTGGCGGTCACCCGTAGCCCCGCGCTCATGCCCTGCTGATCGCGCCCGACCGAGCGCGACAAGAACGAGATCAGTACCGGAAACGTCATTCCGATGCCGGCGCCATAGATACAGGTGAGGGCAAGGATCGCCGGCACGTTGGCGGTGAGCGGGGTGGCTGAGATCGCGACCGTCGCGATAGTCAGCACGACCACGATGAACGTGCGGGTCTTCATGAAGCGCAGAAAGAACGGGATGGTGAGTCCCGCAGGGCTGCCGACCATGGAGGACGCTCCCATGATCACCCCGATGGTGGTGCCCGACAGCGCGATACTTTCCAGATAGACCGGCACGAACGAATTGCGCACGGCGAACAGCACGCCGGCCAGCGCCGAGCACGCGATGGTGAAGGCCACCGCCGGGTCGCGCACCATCCTGAATGCGACGGCATAGTCGGTCATGCTGGGCGCCAGCACGCGCAGGGTCGTGCGCGGCCGCGATTGCGCATCGTCTTTTGGCAGAAACAGGACGGCGCCGACCATCGCCAACGCCCATGCGGTGAAAGCGAGGTACGCGCCCCATACGCCGAATGCATCCCATGCCACGCCCGCAATCAACGGCGCGACGAAATTCCCCGTTGTCGACAGGAACGTGAAGCGCGAGACATGCCTGGGATCGCCGCTCGTCAGCACATTTATTTGAGTCTGGGCGCCGATCCAGACTGTCGCATGCGACAGACCCAGGGGAAGCTGCAGCAGCGTCAGCAGCGGAATCCAGGTTGCCAGCGGATGCAGCGGCGCGAGCACGACGGCGGCAAGTGCGCTCCACAGCATCACGGTCCGGCCGCCAATGCGATCGACCAGGATGCCGCCGTGGATGGAGAGAAACAGCGAGAGCGCCGAGCGGCAACCGGCGGCGACGCCGATCTCGATAGCCGAGGCGCCGAGCTGCAGCATCCACAGCGGCAACAGAATTGTTGCCATCGGCACCACACCCTGGGAGAAGTGACCCACGGCGTAGATCGCGAGCAGCGTTCGGCGTGACGGGCGAGCTTCAGACGGCATTCGCCCGTTTGTCACAGAGTTGCGCACGGGCTGCAATCCGTATTGAATCGCCGCAAGAAACACTTCTGTCGAAACTCCCGAGGGACGCATGGCCGCCAAGAACGTGATCAAGCGCATGGATCAAGTAGTCGACGACTTCGCAAAGCGTGTACGCCTGTTCAACGAACCGATGACCAAGGGGCGCGCGCGCACGTTCGTGCGCCAGCACCGTCAGAACACCCGCCACCGCAATTCGGTGTTGAAGCTGCGGGTCGCCACCAACTGCCCGATCTGGGATCTGCGCATGAAGATCATCGGCGCATGCAGCGAAGAGCTGATCGCCGATCACGAGTACGGCGGCGGCAAGCCGCATTGGAAGATCCTCGAGGAGCTGGGCGAGAATATCGGGATGTCGAAAAAGGACATCCAGACCGCGCCGCTCCTGGCGTCCACGCAGCTTTCCTGGAACGCGTGGGAAGGTCTGATGACCTCGAAACACTGGCTCGAAGGGCTGGTCGCCAACACCTGCGCCGAGCGTGCCAACGTGCCGGGTTACGGCAAGGGCGAGTTCCGCAAGAAGGGTTGGTTCGGCGTCGAGCGCGAGCGCTGGCGCAAGCTGTTCAAGCTCGACGAGGAGCAACTGGTGTTCTTCAAGCTGCACAGCGAGGCCGACGTGGTGCATTCGAACCTCGGCTGGCATGCGGTGGCGAAATACGCCGAGGAATACGGCATGGAAGACGCCGCGGTCGAAGCCTGCCGGGTCAATTTGGTGGTGTGGGAGAACTACCTGAACGGCATCGCCGACGGCGGCGATCGGCGCGGCGCCTGAGCACCGGGCCGTGGCAAAGCTGGAACTCACCTTCGCCGCGAGCGAATACGACCACACGCGCGATCTGGTCACCGGCAAGGTGCGTCCGGAGGGGATCGAGCTCAACTGCCTCGACCTGACCATCGAGGAGACGTTCTTCCGGTTCACGAAATTCCGGGAATGGGACGTCTCCGAGATGTCGATGGGAAAGTATGTGGCCTTGGTGTCGCAGAACGACCCGGGCATCACCGCGATCCCGGTGTTCCCATCGCGCGTGTTCCGGCAGTCGTCGGTCTACATAAAGCGCGGCGGGCCGATCAAGCGTGCCGAGGATCTGCGCGGCAAGCGGGTCGGCGTGCCGGAGTGGGCGCAGACCGCCTCGGTCTACAGCCGCGGCTGGCTGATGCACGACGTCGGCATTCCGCTCGCCGAGATCAAATGGGTGCAGGCGGGTGTCAACCAGCCGGGCCGCGTCGAGAAGGTCGAGCTGAAACTGCCCAAGGGGGTGACGATCGACCGGCGCCCGGATCGCTCGCTCAACGAGATGCTGCTCAAGGGCGATATCGACGCGGTGCTGTCGGCGCACGCGCCGGAGGCGTTCGAGCACGGGCATCCGGATATCGTGCGGCTGTACCCCAACTACCGCGAGGTCGAGGAGGCGTATTACCGCGCGACCGGCATCTTCCCGATCATGCACGTGATCGCCCTGAAACGTCCTGTGTTCGAGCAGCACCGTTGGATTGCGATGAACCTGTTTCGCGCCTTCGAAGCATCGAAGGCCAACAGCCTGGTTCGGGCGCGCGAGATCACCGCAAGCCGCTTCCCGTTCGCGTGGCATTTCGAAGCCGCGGAGCGGGCTGCAGCGCTGTTCGGCGATGATATGCTGCCGTATGGCGTGGAGGCGAACCGGCGCACGCTGGAGGCTTTCACGCAGTATGCTCACGAGCAGGGGGTCGCCATGCGCCGCGTCGCCATCGAGGAGTTGTTTCCGGCCGAGGTACTAAGCACATTCAAAGTGTAGAAGCGTCCTGCAAGGACCATGACAGAGGGTGCAAACGGGAGACGTGATGTCCTGCTGGTGGGCGGGGTGCCGCTCGGCTGCGCCGAGGACGCATTCCGCGCGGCTGCTACAGCGTTAGGCGAACGTATCTCGCGCATCCCCGGCAGCGAAGCCGGCGAACCGCCGCGCTGGGTGAAGTGGCAGCGCGATATCGTCGAGCGCAACCCCGCCTTCGAGCTCGATCCCGAGGAAAAGGCGATGTGCGGCGGGAACACGTCCGACGCGCCCGCCGCCCGCGTGCGGATCGGTGGCGATCACGGCCGCAAGTCGGCGCGGCATCTGCCGCGTTTCCGGGTACGGCATGGCATCGGCCCGGACGAGGTGCGGTTCGAGCGGATCGGCCATGCCCAGGCGGCGGAAGATTCATACGGCGTGTTTGCCCGGTTGCGCGACGAGGGCGTGATCCGGCCCGGAACGCGGTTCCAGATCGCGCTGCCCACCGCCGCCGCATTCCTGAACGGTCACATCGTGCCGACGCATCATGCGCGCGCCGAGCAGCCGTATCTGCACTGCCTGTTCGACGAGGTCGCCCGCATCACCGGCGCGATTCCGCACCGCGATCTCACGATCCAATGGGACGTCTTCGCCGAGATGGCGCAATGGGAAGGCGTATGCCCCACGCATTTCGCCGATATCAAGCACGGCGTGCTGCACCGGCTCGCGCAGCATTGCAACCGGCTGCCGGCGGCGGTCGAGCTCGGGGTTCATCTGTGCTATGGCGGCACTGGCGAGCGCCATTGGATGGAGCCCGACGACACGTCCAACATGGTGGCGTTGCTGAACGGGCTGGTGCCGCTGATCGAGCGCCAGATCGATTACGTCCACATTCCGGTGCCCAGCGACCGCGTGGACGACGACTACTTCGCCCCGCTGAAGAACCTGAAGCTGCGGCGGACCACGCGCCTGTATCTCGGCCTGGTGCACGCCGAAGACGGGCTCGAAGGCGCGCGTGCGCGGATCGAGACGGCCCACAAGTTCGTGCCGCAGTTCGGCATCGCCACCGAATGCGGCCTCGGCAACCGGGCGCCGGAAACGATCGCGGCCTTATTGCGGATGCACGCGGAGCTGTAGGGCGGAATCCGCTCAGATGCAATCACGCTGCCCGAATTCTAAAACCCGTTCGTCCTGAGTAGCGGCCGTCCTTCGACAAACCAACCTCATCCTGAGGAGCGCGCGAAGCGCGCGTCTCGAAGGAGAGGTTGGTTGCTCAGGATGAGGGGACGCGTACCGAAGGTTGGATCGCAACGCGATCCAAGGCCGCATGCCCTTCGATACGGCCCGGCGCTTGCGCGCCGAGCCTACTCAGGGCGAACGGAAAAATGTGAGCAACCTGATCGGGATTTTCTTTAGTCCGCCCACGGCATGGGCGCTTCGTTCGTGCCCCAATACAGCGATTTCTGGTTCATGTATTGCAGCATGCCGGCGCGCCCCTTCTCGCGCCCGAGGCCGCTTTCCTTGAAGCCGCCGAATGGCGTCG
>Ga0209640_10001175_pt1 | contig 21787 bp, 17 predicted proteins | sample RifCSP10_1_FD_184018 | JGI IMG/M metagenome (GOLD analysis project Ga0209640, IMG submission 184018) | Soil microbial communities from Rifle, Colorado - Rifle CSP2_sed 10_1 (SPAdes) (version 2) | ecosystem: Environmental > Terrestrial > Deep subsurface > Rock core/Sediment | place: Rifle...
CGCAGGCGGCTGCGGCAAAACCGGACAAACACGGGGTTCCCGGAGAGCCGCACGATATCGAGGAGCGGCGCCCTCAAGCTTCGCCACTCCCGATCAGCTTCAGGAGCACGGACTCGATGCCCGCTTGTTCCGGCGTGAAGGCGCTCAGGGGGATTCCGTGCGCGATGAGCTCCCGTAACAGCGCGGACCGCGCCTGCTCGTTGCCGTGAAATGTGAACACGATTCGCGCGCCTTCGATGCGGATCGCGTCGACGTCGGCGCGGCCGCCGAGGCACTCGGCGGCGGCCTCGATCCGTTCCGTCACGTCGATCCGAATGCGCACGCGCTCGGTATCGAGCGAGCCCAGCACGGAAGCCATCGGACCGTGCCGCAAGAGCCTGCCGAGATGCATGATGCCGACGGATGTGCACGTATCGGACAGCTCGGAGAGGATATGCGACGAAATGACTACCGTTGCGCCGTCGTCTGCGAGCGCCCGCAGGATGCGGCGCATGTCACGGCGGGCAATCGGATCCATGCCGCTGGCCGGCTCGTCGAGCAGCAGGAGCCGCGGCTCGTGCAGCAGCGTCTTTGCGAGCACTACGCGCTGTGTCATGCCGCGCGATAACGCTCTGCCGTAGACGTTGCGCTTGTCGCCGAGCCCGACTTTGGCAAGGCAGGCGTCGACGCGATCCCCCTTCTCGCTCCCCGTGAAGCCGTGACTATGGGCGTAGAGATCGAGAAACTCCCAGACCTTGAGATCGGGAATTACCGGGGCGAGGTCGGGCATGTAGCCCAGCAGCGCGTGCACCTTGTCCGGCGCTTCGAACAGATCGTGACCGGCCACGGTGACCTCGCCGTAAGTCGGCTCGAGAAGCGTCGCGAGCACGCGAATTGTGGACGTCTTGCCGGCGCCGTTCGGTCCTGCGAGCCCGAAGATCTCGCCGGGCATGAGCGTGAGACTCAAATCGTCGACAGCCGTAAACTGGCCGTAGTCCACGCGAAGGTTCCTGATCTCGAGCGCCGGGGTTCCGCCGGTGGCTGCGTCCATCGGGCGATTCTACCGGCGGAGTCCGCTATAGTCGCTTGCACGTCGGTAGTGAGGGAGAACACTCATGCGGCGGATAGTGCGTTCAAATGGGCCTTATGTCAGCCGGCGACCCGGCGCGGCCGCTGGAGGGGACGGAAATGGCGTGCGCAAACGTGCTGGAGCGCCCAGCGTGAAGACCGCCGCGCATTGCTTTTTCGGCGTTCCAGCCCGGGAGTGCTTCCCCGTGTTGGACACAGCGGATAAAGAGGTCGAGGTTCACTGAGTCACAGATCGTTGCGGTTTTGAAAGAAGGGGAGCCGGAGTGCCGATCGCCGAGATCGTGCGCACGCACAGGATCAGTCGAGGCACGTATTTCGCGTGGCACTCGAAGTACGCGGGGGTATCGGTGGCGGGAGCTGAAGCAGATAAAGGAGCTCGAGCTTCGAAAATGCGAAGTTGGGCGTCGCAGCCATCTCTGTTGTATTCGACGTTAAAAAGTAGCCGTAACCCATTGATATAATTGTCTCCCGGGGCCGGAGCCGAAAGATTGCCTCGAACCGGCATAGATGCTGACATGTCGCCGCCCATGATGGTCGCGAGCGCCGAATCTCGCCGGGCCGGCAAGGAGCCAACCTTGGCGTCGGACTCGGGAGACGTACGATGCTGCACCAATCTCGTAGTGCGACCATACGCACAAAACCCATCGTTTGGAGATGCCCTACGATTTTGGCGATCGTCATCGGCGCCGCCGCAACGGCAGGATGCAGGGGCGCCGACCCGGAGGCAGAGTCGCTCAAGTCCGTAGAGACCTATGTCGCCACGGTCGCCGAACGCCTGTCGGCCGGGTCCGCTCCCGAGGACGCCGTTGCGGTGTCCGTCGACCCCTCAGCGCGCGTGGCGGTCTATCTCACGCCAGAGGGAAGCATCCGTATCTCGAGGGGGTTCTTGTTCGCGGCGGCCGGAGAGTCGGAGCTCGCGTGCGCAATCGCGCACGAGATGGCCCACAAGGACGCTCTCGCGGAACTGCCGGACGGCGACTCGGCAGCCGCGGTCGAACCAGGACCACGCGCATGGCCGCACGACGTTGAGCGCGCGGCCGACGAAACGGCGGCCGAGCTCTGTTGGCGCGCGGGATACGACCCTCGCTCGCTCGCGATCTTGCTCTCACGCTTGGCCGATATGCTCCGCCGACAGCATCCCGAGGAGGCGCAGTCGGTCGAGGAGCGCGCGAACGCCCTGCATGCGTTCTTGAACGGCAGGGACTGGACCGGCGAGCTCGGTTACCGCAAGTACCGGAGCATTGTCCGAAGTCTGCAATCGGGCACTGCGGCGAACGCGGCGGACGACGCCGTCGAACGCATCATTGTCGGCCCGATCCTGCAGCAGGCGGCCTGGTGGCATGAGTACCTGGAGGATCTCTACGACGACGGAAACGCAGCCACGGGGGACTTCGTTCGCGGCGAATGCGAAAACTGGAACATCGTTCCGAACAATGAATTCGATGCGTTCGGGCACTGCTGGTATGGATGCGAGGGAACGCGGCGGCTCGGAGAACCGCAAACGTGGTTTTTGGGGACGCTGCGGGAGGATGTCAGAGAATTTGAGCGCAAGCTCGGCATCGATGATCACGATAGCTACGCGCAGGACGTCGCAAATCAAGGCCGCGGCCGTTCGATGGCGGACGAGGAAGGTTCCTGTCTTGATCTATGCACAGACGCGGCGCATCAGGGCCTGCTCGATTTCAGCGCCCCGGAGCGTGCGTATTTCGACTGCGAAACCGGTGAGATGTCGGACGCCGAGGAAGATAGCGAGGCCGATGGCTCGGGATGGCCCTGGATGGCGCAGAGTTGGGGCGATCCGCACATCGTGACCGGCGACGGCTACGCGTATGATTTTCAAGCCGCGGGCGAGTTCGTCGCGATCGAATCGCGTGACGACGATCTGAGCGTTCAAGTTCGCCAGGAGTTCTGGCCGGACGGGCAGACCGTCAGCCAGAATACGGCCGTGGCCGCACGTGTGCACGACGATGTAGTCGGTTTCTATGTCGTCGACAACCAGCTGCTCGTTCGCATCAACCGCGAAACCTACGAAGTGCCCGAAAATTGGGGCTCATTACCGGGCGGCGGAGAGATCCGCTCCGGCTTCGAAGGCGTGCACGTACGATGGCGGGACGGATCGGAGATGGAAGTGCGCGCGTTCGGAGATTTTCTCAACCTATTCTTCGAGCCGGCCGGCGCCAGAGCCGGGGAAATGGTCGGACTCCTCGGCAACTTCGACGGTTCTTTCGAAAACGACCTCGCGACGCGTGACGGCTCGATGGTTACGTTGCCGGGCATGGAGAGCGCGGACTACGCGGAAATGCTCTATGGCCGCTTCGGCGATAGCTGGCGCATATCGCCCGACGAATCGATGTTCGAGTATCCCGACGGAATGAGCGCTGCGGATTTTCAAGGCCACACGCGACCCACCAGCTTCGCGCGCGTCAGCGCACTCGACGCATCGACTCGAGACGCCGCGGCCACGATATGCCGGGCCGCCGGAATACGTTCGCAACCGACGCTCGATAACTGTATCGTCGACGTGGGCACGACCGGCGAAGCGCTGTTCGCGATGGCAGCGGCGGACGCCGCTTCCACGAGCGGTCACCGTGACAAGACGGCGACTCTCTCGCGTCCCGGTACACACGTGATCGACCGGTTCATAGCCACTGCCGGCGATCATCACTTCTTCCAGACGCTGGAGTTGACCGGCTCTCTCGATTTGAGCCGTTGGGAGCTCGTCGCGCCTGACGGAGAAGCGGTGTTCGGCCAGTGCCTACGCTGCAATCAGCCCGGCGAAGTCGAGCTCCCAGCGAGTGGGGTTTACGTTTCGCGCGTGGTCATTTCTGATCAGGAGTCCGGGCGCATCCGGACGCTGAGCCATCGGGTGCCGGCAGAACAGGTCTTCGATATCGAGCTACCCGCGCGCATCTCCGCCGACTCACCGCAAGTCGGCGCCGGACGAATCGAGCGCGCGGGGGCGCAGGACGCCTACCGATTCCAGGGCGCCGCCGGCGAACGATGGCGCATCGTCCTCGAAAGCGCCGATCTCGGACTCGGGTTTGGGGAATGGTCCCTCAGCGAGCCAGAAGGAGACCACGTATTTCAAACGATCCTGCCGCTGGCGCCGTCGCTGCCCGTCGACGTCGAATTGCCGCGATCCGGCATGTACGCGCTGCGCATTACCGGCGGAGCGCGGTGGCCGGCGCTGACCGACGCCGGCTACGGCGGCTATAGTCTCACGATCGATGCTCCGTGATCGGTCTTCCCGCGACGCTCGATGTGCCGGTGCCTGCCGCGGGTCAGTACATGCCGAGCACCACGCGCAGACTCCGTTCGACAGCCGCGAGCTCGGTTCGCGTAAGAATCGTGAGCGGCCCGTCGCCCAGGCGCGTCCGATCGAGCGCCCGAGGCTGATCGACGACGTCCTGGCAAGGCTCCTTGAGTCGGTCCCGTGCGGGAACGCTGATTCGCCACAGCTTGAACTCTGGATACACCCGCGTCGTCAATGGAAGCACGACGACCATCGGCGTGGGCATAGGCGATTCAAACACGCTGAGTTGGCCTGTCATCGGTGGACGAAGGGGCGGGTTGTGAAGTGACGCGAGCGCGAGGGACGGGCGACGGAGGTGGCGGCGCTCGATGTGGCGTGGCGAATCTCCGTTTTGCGCCGAGAAACGCGCGATCTTTTTAGACGCTGCTCCGATCCGGGACAGATCCGCCCGTCGCGTCTCGATCCCCGGAGCGGTCTTGGGGCTAAATCGGCGCTTCACACTGGGGCGGCGCTCTGGGCGCGCGAGCCCGATCGAGCGGCTCGCGCATTCGGCCGAGGTGATCGAGAATCCGCTCGATGACGGCGGGCTCCTCGATGCTCGCAATCACCCGAAGCTTGCCGCCGCAGCGCCGGTAGGTTTCGATGTCGATGTACGAGGCTGAGCTTGGCGATCCGTCCGCGTTTCTCAACGGGGCGTATGCCGGACTAGAGCCAACCTCGGAATCGTATTAACCGCAATACTAGTATTCGAAGTTCTCTAGGCAAGCCCTCCTGCCCGGAGGATATTCGCAGTCCGCTTCTGTCGTGTTCCTATCAAAATAATCGACCGAATCGCCGGGGGAAGAATCATGAAGACGATACCAGCTAAGTACAGCGCTTGCGCTTTCGCGGTCATGGTGGGCTTGGGCGGCGCGGCCCAGGCGCAGGACTCGGGCGTGGAGGAAGTCCGAGTCACCGGCACGCGGATCGTGCGATCCGGCGTCAACACGCCGGTCCCGGTCACGATGGTAAGCGCCGCGGAGCTCGACCAAATAGCGCCCGGCACGATGATCGAATCTTTGACCACGCTCCCGCAGTTCTACGACAACATCGCCCCCGATCAGATCACGGGCGGCCAGACCGGCGGCGGAGCCAATCTCAATCTTCGCGGCGCGGGCGTGAACCGGAGCCTGATTCTGCTCGATGGACGACGCGTCGTTCCGAGCAACCGCTTCGGGACCGTCGACGTCAGCGCCTTTCCGGAAGAGCTCATCAGCCGAGTCGAAACCGTGACCGGCGGCGCCTCCGCAAGCTACGGAACGGACGCCATCGCGGGTGTCGTCAATTTCATTCTCGACACCGACTTTTCCGGATTCAAGCTGCATTCCCAAGCCGGCAGCACCGTAGACGGGGACGGTGAAAATTTCGAGATCGGTGTTGCGTACGGCGCGGACATCGGCGAACGAATGCACATCATCGCGTCGGCGGAAGGATACAGCGCCGATGCGATCGATACTCTCGAGGCTCTTCAGGACCGAGGCTTCTATAGGCAAACCGCGCGCGTCACGAACCCGAATCCGGCCGGTCCGGCGGAGATCATCCGCCCGTTCGCGAGCCCGACGAACTTCACGAACGGCGGCATCATCAACCAGCCCGGGTCCGCGCTCGACCATGTCGAGTTCTTACCCGACGGCTCGTTCAGGGTGTTGCCGTTCAGCGGCGTGGGTCAAATGAACGGCGGCTGCAACTGCCAGGCGGAGCCGAGCCAATCCTATGGCGTCGACGCCGACGAGCAGATTGCGCCCGAGTACGATCGCGTGAGCGCCTTCGTTCACTTCGGCTATGACATCTCCGACAGCTTGAACTTCTACGTGCAGACCCTCTTCGGCAACACGGAAAATAGCGACCGACGCGAGAGCATCGCCGTTCTCGGCCCTTGGCAAGCGAGAATCTATGCCAACAATGCGTTCCTTCCCCAGGCAATCGAGGACGTGATGATCGCCGAGAATCGGCAGTTCGTCGGGTTCGGTTTCTTTGGCCTCAACACGCCGGATTCGCCGCTCGGAGATGCGCGGCAAGTCACCGACAACGATCTGTCCTCCACGACCGTCGGGTTCGGACTGGACCTCTCGCGCGACGGTTTCCTCGATGGCTGGCAATTGGACGGTTACTACCAGCACGGGAACAACGTCCAAGACTACAAGACGGAGAACGGCATACGCGTCGATCGGCTGTTTTTTGCCCTCGACGCCGTGCTTGACCCCCAGGGGAACCCCGTCTGCAATATCGCGCTCGTCAACCCCGCCGTATTCGGCGACTGCGCGCCGGTCAATCTCTTCGGCGGAGTGCAAATGATCTCACCGGCCGCGGCCGCCTACATCGTTGACGACGGCAAAACGGCCCGGCAGGACACGCAGCAGGATTTCGCGGAAGTCGTTTTCACGGGCGCTCTCGGCGAAGGCTTCGGCGCAGGCCCCATTTCGGCGGCTTTTGGCGCATCCTATCGGACGGAGGAGCTCTGGCAGAAAACGCTCGATCCGTCGGACGAGTTCCCGGCGCTTGTCGACGGGACGCTCCTGAGCAGCCTCGGTCTCCTGCCTGTCGGCGTTCGCGGACTCATACCCGAAAACCTGCCGAATGGCATTCCGGGCCTGCGCCACGTGCCTAACGGCTTCCTCGGCGACGCCAACTCCAGCAGCGTGCTCTTCAGCAGCTTGCGTGAGATCAGCGGCAGCTTCGACGTGAGGGAGCTCTTCACCGAGTTCAACATTCCGATGCTCTCGGACAAGTCGCTCGTGCAGCAGCTCGACCTCGACCTCGCCACGAGGTGGGCCGACTACTCGGGCAGCGGCTCGGTGCAGGCATGGAAATTCGGCCTGAACTGGCAGGTTAATGACGCGGTTCGCGTTCGAGCGACACGGTCGCGCGATACGCGGGCGGCGACGTTGCGCGAGCGCTTCGACCAGACGCGCGGTGGCACCAACGTTCGGGATCCCGAGAACAACAATGCGACAGTCACGACGGCATCGTTCTCCGGCGGCAACGTGAACGTCGAACCCGAGGAAGCCGACACGATTACCGCGGGCCTGGTCTTCCAACCCACGGGCCTCGACGGCTTCTCGATTTCGGCGGACTGGTATGAGATCGACTTGAGCGACGCCATCGCGCAACTGAGCTCGCAGGACGTCGTCAATGGGTGCTTCGCCGGCGATCAAACGCTCTGCCAATACGTGCTTCGCGACCCCATCACCAATACGATCGTCCGGGTCGACAATCTCTTCATCAATCTCGCCAATCAGCGCATCAGCGGCACGGACCTCGAGATGAATTATGTCGCGAATCTGGGCCGCGGAGATTTGAGCTGGCGCCTGTTCTTGACTCAGCTCAACGAGAACTCCGTCCAGAATCCCGGCGGACCGAAGGACGATCGTGCCGGCCAGGTGGCCGGCGGACTATTCTCGCTGCCCGAATACAAGGTGACGACCAACGTCACTTATTCGGCGGGCGCCTTCTCGCTGTTCTTGCAGGGCCGATGGATCGACTCGGGCATTCTGGATAGAACCCGCATCGAAGGGGTCCACATCGACGACAACACCGTCGACTCGGTTTTCTATACCGACCTCAATGCCGTTTATAGAATCACAGGGCAGCGCGAGTGGGAAATTTTCTTCAACGTGACGAATCTCTTCGACGAGGAGCCGCCGTATGCGCCACAAATCGTCGGTCGCACGGGCACGAACGAGTTCAACGCCGCGCTTCACGACGTGCTGGGGCGGCGTTTTGCGGCAGGGTTCAGGTTGAGCCTCTGAGGCACGTTCGGCGCGGGTGTATGCGGTGAAGGAATGGGAGTCTCCGTAACTCATTGATAAAATGGGCTCCCCGGGCCGGACTCGAAAGATGGCCTCTAACCCGCGTGGAACCTAGCGAACTGCCTGAATGACACCTAGGAATACCCCTCTCGATACCCCCACCGAGACGCCGCTGCCATAGGCCGCCGGCCAGGGCAGCGTGCTACCAGCCCGAACGCTGTCTGGCACACGCCGAGGGACAAAGCGTGGATCATCGATGGTTGAGTCCTGGGCCCTTCGAAAGCGATGCGGCGATATCCGCTATCGAGCGAAACAGCACTAACGGATCGTCGCGAGAAGGCAGAAATCCGCGCCGCCTCCAAAACGTCGCGGCTTCTGCGTCGACCGTGTTCACAACGAGCGCGCGTCCGCCGATGAGGCGGGCCGCCGTCACACAGCGTTCGAGCGCGTGCTTCACCAGGCCCGTGCCGATACCTCGACCCATCCAGGCCTGGTCGGTTGCAAGCTGGCCGAGCAGCAGGCAAGGGACGGGGTCCGGCGGTTGCCCGGTCCGAATCGATCGCGGCAACGTCGACGGCACGACGGCGGTTGGAGCGAGGCCGTAATAGCCGACGACGCGATTGTCATCGTGCACGACGATAACGGCCGTAAAACCCTTCTCCTGATTCGACAGTGCACGTGTTTTCAGCCAATGATCCAGGGCTGGCTTGCCGCATGAAAACGCGGCAACGTCGTGCGCTGCCGTCAGCGGTTCGGGAGCGGAGAGACTCAAATCCCCGTGCTAGGAGCGACCGCCGGCTTCCCAGGGTGCCGGCCTGCGGAGCAGCTCGACGAGCTCCGGCACCGGCGTTGCAGGCCCCGAAAGGGACTTCATAAAAGCGTTGAATCCGCCCGGGCTCATGCGAATGAGCGAACGCTCGAGCAGCACGTCCTCAGCAGCCTGCACGGCGGCTTCGCGGACGAAATCCGTCCGCGATCGTCCGCGAAGCCGTGCTGCACGGTCGATCACGGCGATGTCGGCCTCGGGAAGCCGCATCGATAGCGGGTGGTCCTTCTTCTTTGTGGCCCTCGGCATTGAGCTGCTCCCATTGTCGCGAGGAACCCTATATAAGCCTTTGTAGTGCGTTTTGCAATACGGTGGATAGTACGTATAAGAGGCCCTGAGCGCTCGAGCGAGCGGCCGATGCGCTCAGCGATTGTTTGCACCAGACTCGCGAGCTCCACCGGGTTGGGCGGAGCTGGCACCGGCACGAACCGCAGACTCGGGCCCTCCTGGTGGTAGACGCCGTCGAGCACGAGCATGTGAAAGTGAATATTAACGTTGAGCGCCGAGCCGAAGCGCTGTATCAGCATCACGGCCCCGGTCGTCGCGCTCGCCCGGGTCAGGCCGGCTGCTCACGCCCCGCGTGTCAACGCCCCGACCAGTGCGCGCCGAAACGGTGCGACGTGTTGGCTCAAACGCAAAGCCGCGCGGCGCACGATGCGGGCGGCGAGGTGATCCTGTCCGTAAAGCGTGGCGATCACTTCGGTCGCGAGATACAGCGGCCGCGTGGCGGAGCGATGCTCATGCTCGTAGCGGGCCAGCAGGGCGGACGAGGCGATGTCGCTGCCGGCCGCTTGAGCAGCGCGCACGAGCCGCGCCAGCCGCACGGCGCCGCCGAGCCCCAAATTGAATCCGTGCGCGGTCACCGGATGCATGCCGACGGCGGCGTCGCCGACGACCGCGAAGCGCTCGGCGACGAACGCGCGCGGATAGACCCCGACGAGGGGATAGGCATGGCGAGTGCTGAGCAGCCGCATGGTCCCCAGGCGGTACCGGAAGCGCCGTTCGATTTCACGCGCGAAGGCTGCTTCGTCCAGTGCCAGCAGCGGTTGCACCCGCGTATGGGGCAGCGTCAGCACGACCGAAGAACAATCGCCGTTGAGCGGCAGCAGGGCGAGGGTCTGGCCGTAGTCGAACCACTCCAAGGCGACTTGGTCGTGCGGCCGCTCGTGCGCCATCCGGCACACGAGCATCGTCTTGCCGAAGTCGTGCATGGATGCCGCGATGCCCATGGCGCGCCGCGTTTCCGAATAACGGCTGTCGGCCGCGACTACGAGGCGAGCGTGCAAGGCGCGGCCATCGTCCAGATCGAGCCGGATGGCGCTGCCGGCAAGGCCGATGCCGGTGACGCGCACGCCGGCTTCGATCGTGGCCGACCCGCTGTCACGCACGGCTTCGTAGGCGGCTCGCCGGATCCAGTGGTTCGGCACCAGCCAGCCGAGCCGCTCGCCGCGTCCATCGCGGTGGTCGATCCGCAGCGCGTGCGTGGACGACCCGTCCATGACCAGGGCATCGCGCAGCGGCGAGGTCTCTTCGGCAGGGATGCGCTCCCACACACCGAGCTCGCGCAACGCACGCACCGAAGTATGGGTCAGCGCGATCTCGCGTCCGTCGAATGCTGGGCGCGCCACGTGATCCGATGACTGCTTTTCGAGCACGTGAACGCGCGGCCCGGTGCCGGCCAGGGCGCGCGCGAAGCAGAGGCCCGCAGGGCCTGCGCCGACGATAACGACGTCATGATCCATGCCGTTCAGAGCCCGCCCCTCGCAATCCAGCATCGTCCGCACGAGTGCGCTCCGCCATCGTGGAAAACGCGTATAGCAGCGCGGATCCCTTCCCTGGGTCGGCCGCGCTGCGCGGCCCACGCGCCAAGGCGCGGCTGCTCGTGTTCAAGGTCGGCGGCACGGCGGAGCTGCCGCCGCTGCCCGATCCGCCGCCGGTGCCCGATCCGCCGCCGCTGCGGGCGAGCGGCCGATCTCACCGGATCTTCACTGCACTGCGTCGATCGCGAGGATCCACCTCACCATCGCCCTTGCGTCCTCCAGCGTAACGTGCTCGTTCGGCACCATGGGAACGACTCCCCAGTTGCCGCCGCCGCCCAGCACGACTTTACGGGCGAGCGCCTCGACGACGCCCTCCTCCTCGCTGCGGTGGCGCGCGGCGATCGCCACGTAGGGCGGGCCGATCAGCGTCGCGTTCGTCTCGTGACACGCGTTGCAGCGCTTTTCAATCAAGAGCTCAGAAACTTCGGCGGCGGAGGCCGGAACCGATGCGAGCAGCCAGAGCGCGGCCCCGAGGGTGGCGCCTCCCCGACAGCCGCGGCGGAATCGCCAATCGAGCGTCCCGATCATCGTGCCTCCTCCTCCGCGCTCGTGCGGTCGCCGAGGTCGATCAACACCGCCATCCGCGGGCCGTGTACGTTCTCGAGGATATTTGCATACGAGGTCACGAGCGCGCCGCTCTCTTTGTCTACCACGAGCTGGCGCAAGAACGCTCTCTCGCGCGGCAGCGGCACTACGCCGAAGGACTTGTCGCGAGGGTCGAAGCGATAAATAGCGTCGGCATTCGAAGTCGGTATCCAGACGACCTTACGTACCGGATCCCATGTGACCGCGTACGGTGCGCTGGCGCGGTCCGGAAGATCGTAGACGCCGAGAAGCTCGCGCGAGCGCGTGTCGTACTCCACGAGCTGCCCGCTGCCGTACAATGGCACATAGAGAATGTCTTCGTCGGAAATCGTGACGCGCCGCGGGCCGGAGTTCTCGTCCGGAAGCTGCACCGACGTCTCGAACTCCAGCGTTTCGACGTTGAAGCTGCCGAACGTACCGATGCCGACCTGGGCGTACCAGACGTGCGTGCGGTCGGACGTCATTACGATGCCATAGAGCGTTTCCCCGCTCTCGCGTCCGGGCACCTTCGGAACCTCATAGGCGCCGGCTTCGCCGCTGCGGGGGTCGAACCAACCGATTGCGTTATTGACGATATCCGAGAACCAGACTCGTCCACCCCGATCCGTCATGAGGTCATGATTCGAATCGAACGTAAGGTCGTGCACTCCGACGTTGCGGCCGGTTTTCTCGTTGAGGTCCCAGGTTTGCCACTGCTCGCGGTTCGGTTCGAGCCGTGCGACGATGCCGTTGAAGAACGGCGCAACCCACAATGCGCCGTCGTTGCCGCGCACCAGCGTATGCGGCCCCATGATGCGCTCGCTTGGAACCTCGAAATCGCGCAGCGCGCCCGTGACGGCGTCCACGCGGATCACGCGATTGGCGCTGACGTCCGCCACCCATAAAGCGCGCGAGTCCTCGAGCGTTACGGCCTCGCGGATCGCATTCGGCCCCGGGATCTCGTATTCGCGAATGATCGTGCGCTCGTTCACGAGCAACGGCGCGCCGTACTCGTAGCCCTCGAGCTCCTGCAGCGGTCCGCGGAGTGTCCTGGCCAGCAACGCCGCCGTCGGCGCCGCTTCGCCGCCGGAGTACACGCGCTCGGGCTCAGGCAGCGCGTCGCTGACGCCCCGCCCGAACTCCCAAGCCGAAAGGTAGTTCATGTACTGGACCATCGCGTGCCAGCTCCGCTCGCGTGCGGCATTGACGCTCGCCCCTCCGCTCGCCGCGGTGTCGTGAATCAGTTTCGCGTAGGCGCGAACTTCCGGTGCCGGAATCTGGTGGCAGCCGACGCAAGTCATGACGAGCGCCGTCTTGTCCGCCGGATCGGAAATGCTTCTGAGCCACGCCGAAGCCGGTGCCGTGCCCGCCTGATTCGCATCGGGGCGCATGATGATCGTGAGCTCGCGCGCGCCGGCGACGTCGCGCGCGGTTATATCGACCATCTCGAACCCAAGCAATCGAACGGCAGGGCTGCCGCTCTCATACCCGTCCGGGAACCGGAATCGACCGTTCGCACCGGTGAAAACGGTCACGGCAGCGGGCCCGGCCGCGCCGGGTTGCTTGGCGAGCGTCACCATGGCTTGGGCGAGACCGCGGCCGTTGAGATCAAGCACGCGTCCTTGCAGCGGTCCGCCTTCGGCCGCAGAGGCCAGCGCAAACAGCAGACCGCAGATACACGCGGCGGGGAATCGTCTTCTTCGCATAGGCTCGGCTCCTTTAAGTCGGTTGTGCTCGGAGCATGCGCCCCGAGCACCGGAACGCCTGCTGGAACATGGACCTGTTCTGCATCTCGACCACCGGCTGGATGACCTCCCAGTGTTCCACGACTCGGCCATCCTCGACCCGGAAGATGTCCACGATGGCACGGCCGGGATCGTCTGCTCCGACCCGCGAATGGATATGCAGCGCGACGAGGTCGCCGTCGGTCAGGACGCGCTTCACCTCCCACCAATGGTCGGGCGTGGCATCGAGATACGATTGCAGAAATTGGATAGTCGACGGCACATCTTCCGCCAACGGGCCGTGCTGAACGTAATCCGGCGTTGCATATTTCTCGAACGCTCCGGCGACCTTATGATCATCGAAGATCGTCCGGTAGAACGTCAGGACGAGCTCCTTGTTCTCGGCCTCCTGCGCTTCGGACGCCGTGGGACCTCGATGCGGTTGCGCGCTCGCGGGAGCGGCAATCGTCCAGAAGGGGAGCGCAAGAGCCAAAGCGATGGCGTGCGCACGAGGAAAAGTCCGTGCTCCTGTCCTAGCAGGCTTTTTCAACAGCCTGCTAAAGCTCGTCGTTGGCATTGCGGGGTTCAATGTACCGTCAAGATCGTTCGAGGGCCACTCGATGATACGCGGAGACGTCGAGGAAGTAAGCTCACCGCCGTCGTTGATCGCTCGGGAGTATGCAGTCGCGAAGCCGGATCCAGCGCAGCGCCCGCCTAAGTAAGAGCGGCTTTAGCCACGGTCCTAGAGCATTGGCATCACGACTAGAGTCGCTGCTCGCGCTTTTGAGCTGAGCCTCGACGGACGCTCCCTCTTCTTCGGCGGCACAGCGGTGCCGCTGCCAGGCGGCGATTCGGCCCCGACGCCGTGAACCTGTCAAGCCGGCGTCGATCGATTGGGCGTGATCCGCACGAGCTCATCCGCCGAAGAGGATCGATAGCCAGGTTCCTACCGCGAGAAATACAAAAGCGCCCGTAAGCAACGCAATGAAGGTGAAAGCCAGCAAGTCGCTACCGCGCTTACGGGCATTGACGTCCTTCCTGCGGAAGTCGCTCTTCTTGAATAGATCGACACAAACCCAGACCAACACTAGTGCTATTAGCGTGAGTACGATCTCTCGAACCACTGTAGCTCTACCCCTTCACCTGCGATCTCCGTCCAGAGGCTCGTAGCTTACCTGAAACGAGGGCGGTGTGACGCACAGAGCAGGTCAGTGAAGAGCAGCTCGACCGCTCGGTATCGGACGCATGCTGGGCGCGCGCGTATACAGCGTCACCTCGTCGAAGTGGATACTGGTTCAATTGACTTATAGCTTGTAGCGGCGCCTAGGGTTCCAGCTTGACATGGTCAATGCCGAGCCAATAGCCACCGCTACAGACGGCTTCCTGCTGGGCCTCGATGAAGTTCTTGTGGTATGTCTCTTCCTTGGCAAGCTTCCGCAGATAAGCCTTGATGAAAGCTCCTTGAGCGTACTCTGCAGCCTCCAGATAGAATTCGTGGGCTTTCTGCTCGAGCGCAGCCGCTTCCTTGAACACATCTAACATTTCCGCCCCGGGTCTCGTCAATTTCTCTATCTGCTTCATACCCCTGAAGGGGTTCTTCGGTCTGTGCACCTTAAGCTTAGCAGCGGCCGCCTTAACCTGCGCTGTCTGCTTCGCGGCGTAAAGGTCCCTTACCTTGGCAACACTCTCCAGATGGCCAGTCTCGTGATCCGTCAAGCTACTGAGAAGCCGCTTCATGTTGGGATCCTTAACCTTTTCCCACGCAGTCACGTAGAATTCGTTCGTGTTACGCTCGAGTTCGACAGCAAGATCGAGATATTTCAACGTCACAGCGTCAAAGGAGCTCATGCTGGTGCCTCTTTCTCGTCGGATGCTTACAACTAATTCTAGCCGATGTGACCGAGCTAGGAACTTGTCGACTGCGCGAGTGTCAACCGGAACGCTGCGCAAGTTAACTCTGTACCCCCACCATCTTTAGTGCTCGGACGTCAATGCCATTTGTCGTAACAGAAAAATGTATCAACTGCAAGCACACGAATTGCGTCGCAGTCTGTCCCGTGAGCTGCTTCCACGAAGGCCCCAATTTTGTGGTAATCGACCCCGACGAGTGCATCGACTGCGGGCTCTGCGAGCCAGAATGCCCGGTGGGCGCCATCATGGAGGACAGGGACGTCCCCGCGGATCAGCAAGTTTTCATCCAGCTGAACGCGGAGCTGACAGCCATCTGGCCTGCGATCTCGGAAAAAAAGGCGCCTGCGCCGGATGCTGAAGAATGGGACGGCGTGCCGGATAAATTGGAACTGCTAGAACGCTAGCACCGCAAGGCAAGTCCTGTCCCCGCCCGTTCGGCGTCGCCGGTATCAAGCCACCCTCCGTCCCGAACGCGACGTACAGTATCCCTCTTTGTAGTTCCGTTTCTCGGCCAGCTCACCGCGCTCATCGAAATATTCCCATACACCTTCCTCGTCCCCGTCCTTGTAGATTCCTTTTTTCCCCAGTTGACCCTTCTTGTAGTAGAACTCCCACAGACCATCTCTGTTGGAATTTTTGTAGGTTCCCCTTTGTCTCAACTGACCGTCTTCGTAGTAGGATTCCCATAGGCCGTTCAGCTTGTCGTCCTTGTAGTTCCCCTTTGCTTTCAATTGACCGTTTGGGTGGAATTTCTCCAAAAGGCCTTCTCGTTCGCCCTCCTTATAGATCGATCTTTCCCATAATCGCCCGTCTTCGCAGAACCTCTCGAAACAACCGTCTGGCTTACCGTCGCTGGAGCTCCCTTTGACCTTCAATCGACCGTCTTCGTAGAACATCTCCCAAGGTCCGTCTCGTTTGCCGTCTTTGTAGTTCCCTTTGAATTCCAGTTGACCGTTTTCATAGAACATCTCCCAGTATCCATCCGGTTGACCGTTCTTGTAATTCCCCTTGAATTCCACTCGACCGCCCCTGTAGAACCACGCCCGTGGACCATCCGGATTTCTGAGCCACGAAAGAAGTCTCTTCTTCAGAATGTCAAGAAGACTGATCATGTCGTTCCCTCCTCCTTCTTCCATTGAAGGACTCCGTGTTTGTAGAATCCCTTTTCCTTCACTCGACCATTGTCTTGGTACAACTCGTAAGGACCCTCTAGAACACCGTTCTTAAAGGTCCCCTTGGTTTTCAACAGTCCGTTTTCGTAGTACGACTCGTAGGGCCCGTTTTGTTTACCGTCTTTGTAGTTCTCCTTGATCCTTGGGAGACCGTTTTCAGAGTACTCCTCGAAGGAACCGTCTCGTTTGTTGTCCTTGAAAGTTCCTGTCGAATTCAACTGACCGTTTTCGTGAAACCGCCGCAGCAGACCGTCTGCCAGGTCGTTCTTGTACGTTCCCTTCCTTTCCAACTGACCATTCTCGTGGAACGCCACCCATAGACCCTCCTTCTTCCCGTCTCTGAAGGTCCCGTTGGTTTTCAATTGCCCGTTTTCGTAGTACGACTCGTACGGTCCGTCTCGTTTATCGTCTTTGTGGCTTCCTTTGGATCTCAACTGACCGTTCTTGTAGAAAATCTCGAATGGACCGTTCCGGTCTCCATTTTGGTAGTGCCCTTTGGATTTCAATTGACCGTTATCGTGAAAGAGCTCCCAAGGACCGTCTCTTATCCCGTCTTTATAGGTCTGTCTTTCCCGCAGTCGCCCGTTCTTGTCAAACTTCTCCTCAGACCCATGCAATCTACCGTCCTTGCAGTTCCTCTTGAATTTCGATTGACCGTTCTCGTGGAACGTCTCCCATGGACCATCCTCGAGCCCGTGTTTGAAGTTTCCTTTGGATTCTAATCGGCCATTCTCGTAGTACGACTCGTACGGACCGTCTGGTCGACCGTCTTTGTAGGCGCCTTTGGATTCTATTTGACCATTTTCGTAACGCGACTCGTAGGGACCGTCCGGGTGAGAGTCTTTTGAGGCAGACTTAAACCAAGAAAGGAACTTACTCTCCATCTCGTTCACTTCGTCCTCCCTCTTCAGATCTCGGCAGCGTGAGATGTATGCATGAAGTCGCGTGACGCAGCGCGTGCTGCCCAAAATATACACAACCCGGATGTGCTACCTCAACCTTCGACTTGAGACTCTGGCGCTCACGAAACGCAACCAGCTGTGTTGAGTTGTCTGACGATGAGAATCCGGGGGGAACGTCCTTCACTACATCTGCGCTGGCCCGATCTGAGCGAGCTGCGTAGTCATGAGGGGACTTGGTCCTGCGTGCCTCGTGGCCCGAGCACTGGTCACGGTTACTCGAGGAGCCTTGGAATGGTTTAACCGTCTTTTTCAATAATATCAGCACCTTATGCACTTTCGACTGATTATCATTGGGCCTGCTGATACGTGCTAATACCTATATACACAGATTGCAGCGGCCCGTAGTTTTTCGAAACGGTAAGTTAAGACGTTACCCACGAGTGGGCATGCGAACAACCAACTCTCGCGACACGCCTCCAGTCGTTGTTGCCGGCCAGGACGGCGTCGTCATTGCGCAGAACAAGGCGGCCCGACGCATGATGGGCCGTGGGACGGGGAAGTATTGCTGGGACGTCGTCGGCAAGCTAGAGGGTGCGAAAGCGTTACCGTGTCGCCGCGGGTGCGTAGGCGAGCTATTGGCGTCCGGCATGGATTCTTCCTTGCAGGTCCGGTTTGAGCTAAGAGGTAAACGCCATCACATCAGCTGCGTCCCCGTAAACGGCGTAGTTGTCTGCATGCTCGATACCGCGAGCAGCGAGGCGCCAAACCCCTGGCAATTACTGAGCCCACGGGAACGAGAGATACTCAAGTGGCTTGCCAATGGGGAGAACACCTTCGCTGTGGCAACGCGCTTGGGCATTTGTGAGTCCACGGTCCGCACGCACGTGGAGAAAATGCGAAGCAAGCTCGGCGTCACCACGCGTGCGGCAGTGGTTGCCGAAGGCTTCCGCCTGGGATACCTCGACTGATGGGGCGCTCCGTGAACACAGCAGCAACATTCCTAAAAAGGTCGCTGAAATGGAGTTTTCGACTTGCGTTTGCTATCCGTCATATGACGGATGCGGAGCTCGTCGAGTTCCACATAGAATCCAAATGCAGATGTACGGAGGGTCAGCTTAGCTGAGCCTGAGAAGTGTGTGTTATGGGGCCGCCCTTGAACTGAGGAGCCGAAAATGGTGACGAGAGCCAGCGATGTTTCGAGCAAGGAAATTTCAAGCCAAGGGGGCAAGAGCAACCTAGCGCTAATACTAATTAACAAGAGATATTGGTGGCTGCATTTCTTGATCGTCGCCGCGATCAGCACCACCGGCTTGCTCTATCTTGGCAGGGTGACCTATACGGGGGCTCCGCCCGTGGTCGACTTTACGTCAGCCACCGGGGAAACGGTGATTTCCGCTGAGCTGATCAACCGCGGAGAGGAAATTTTTCACCTCAGGGGCCTCATGGATTGGGGCACCTTCATGGGCGACGGATCGGAACGCGGACCGGATTTCACCGCCGACGCTATGCATCGAACCGTTGTGGCCATGCGATCCTTCTATGAGAACGAGATGAGGGAGCGCGCTGGACAAGCGATCACCATAAGCGAATACGAGCAGGATGCGATCGCGGCGAGAGTACGACGAGAGGTCCATGCGAACACATACGACGAAGCGGCGGGCCGTATTCAGCTTAACGACGCCCAGATCACCGCGATCCCGGCATTGGAAGAACATTACACGCTGATGTTCAACGATCCCGAGTATACAAACGGATTCTTGGCGCCCACGTATTCAGAAGGATTTAATTCGCCTGGATATATCTCCGATCCAGAAGACCTGCGGGCATTGAGCGCATTTTTCTTCTGGGGAGGTTGGGTTTCCGCGGCGAATCGACCGGGTGAGGAGTACAGCTATACCCACAACTGGCCGTACGACCCGGATGCCGGCAACGTGCCGACGTCCGCAACCGTTCTCTGGAGCTTTCTATCGGTGCTCGCGTTGTTCCTAGGTATCGGATTAGTCCTCTACGTATATGGTCAGATGAAGACACTGCCTGGTGATCCGTTCCGCGAATACGAGGGCAACGGCAACGGCAACGGCAACGGCAACGGCAACGGCAACGGGGGAGTGTACGCGATTACCACGCACGACCTCGAACACGAGTACGTTCGTCCCACGCAGAAGGCCACGTACAAGTTCTTTGCCTTCGCAATGCTCGTGTTCGCGATTCAGATCGTGATGGGAATGGTCAGCGCCACCGATTTCATCCGACCTTTCGGACTCAATCTAGGCGAGCTGTTCCCTTACACGGTTTCTCGGGGCTTTCACGCTCAGTTGCAGATTTTCTGGTTCTTTATGTGCTGGGTCGGATATACGATCTTTTTCCTGCCCAGGCTTGCGAAGGCCCCACGGGGGCAGCAGTTCCTGATCAACCTGCTATTCGGCGTCACCGTCGCTGTCGGTGCGGGAGTGCTGCTCGGGATTCCTGCCGGAATGCAGGGACTCTTGCCCGACAACCTTGCGTACTGGTTCGGAAGCCAGGGCTGGGAGTTCATGGAGCTCGGCCGATTCTGGTACCTTCTCCTGCTGGCCGCGTTCTCCCTCTGGATATTCATCATATATCGCGGCGTGAGGCCGTGGCTTACGAAGAAGAACTTGTGGTCGGTTCCCGCATGGCTTCTCTACGGTAGCGGGATAATGGTCGCGTTCTTGTTCTTCGGGCTCAAGGTGTCTCCGGAGTTGAACTTCGCGATCTCCGATTATTGGCGTTGGATGGTCGTCCATATGTGGGTTGAAGTGACCTTCGAAGTGTTTACGACCGTCATCGTCGGGTACATGCTCGTACAGATGGGCCTTGTCACGCGCCTAATGGCGGAACGGGTGATCTTCCTTGCCGTGATGATGTTCCTGGTCACCGCGCTGATCGGCATTTCCCACAACTTCTACTGGATCGCCAAGCCGACGGGCATCATCGCACTTGGAAGCGTCTTTTCTACGCTGCAGGTGTTGCCGCTGCTCTTGCTCACCCTGGATGCTTGGAAGATGCGGCGCGAAGGCAAGACGGCCGACGAGTTCCGTATCCAAGGAAAACAGAAGTTCGTGATGGACGGCGTGTGGATGTTCGTCCTTGCCGTCAATTTCTGGAACGTCTTCGGAGCGGGAGTCTTTGGCTCGTTAATCAACCTTCCGATCGTGAACTACTATGAGCATGCGACCTTCATGACGGGTAATCATGCTCATGCGGCCATGTTCGGAGTAAAAGGGAACGTTGCAATTGCCGGGTTGCTGTATTGCTGCCAGCACTTGTTCCACAGATCGGCCTGGAACCCAGCGCTGGTTCGGACGATCTTCTGGTCGCTGAACATCGGCGTTGCGATGATGATGTTCCTTGATCTGTTCCCGGCAGGCCTGTATCAACTCTGGGTCGTGCTCCAGGATGGGCTCTGGGCCGCACGGTTGCAGGAGATCACAACGGGACCGGTGTTTGTCGCTTTGACTTACGCCCGGATGCCCGGTGGGGCACTGTTCTTCCTAGGCGGCGTATTGCCTCTACTGTGGTTCGTCTTGTCGAGGGGACGCCGGATGAAGACCACTGTGGTCGACGTGGAGGACGAATGGGCAGTCTACCAGAAGGGTTGGGCTGCTCAGGAAGACCCGACACACGGAGGATAGAAGGTCACGGAGCTACGGTCTGCTCTGCCGGGCGTATGCCCGGCAGAGCGGGCGGCGGAAGGTGAGCCTCTCGAAGAAGCCGCGGTAAATCACACTACCCCACGTCGGGTGCCAGCGGGTCGAGTTGCCCACGCCCGAGCAGAGGGGAACTGCGGTTCAGTGCGTCATCGGCCAGATGACGAAGTTCATGCCGAGGCGAAAAAGCGTGCGAGATCGGGCAGATCGAACCAGCGTCCGATACCACCGATGCGCGAGCGGCAACGGACCGAAATACCTAGCGGGGAACGCCCGTGCTCAGTGAGCTCCATCTCGCCGGGTTCGGAAACGTACGCGAACGGTAGTCTTCGAGGTAGTCGGCAAGATCGCGCACTTCCTCTATCCACGTTTTCGGCGATACGTCGTGGCCGGCGACAATTAAAACTTTCGGGCGGGTAACGACAATTAGATTTTTCCGGAGAAGAAATAGTTGACGCCGCCCACGCGTTTGTCGTCGGGTACGGCTATGTAACGAGCCCGGTCTTCGAAGGGACCGCATCGGAGAGAACACTGGCCGTGCTCCCATTTGCAGACCTCTCAGAAACCGGGGATCAGGCGTGGCTCGCCGACGGATTAACCGAGGAGATTCTTAACTCTCTGGCCGCATTGCCGGACCTGCGAGTGACCGCGCGCACGTCGAGCTTTCAGTTCAAGGGCGAGAATCGCGATATCGGCGAAATCGCGAAGCGGTTGCGCGTGTCCTACGTGGTAGAGGGGTCGGTGCGACGCGTCGGCGGTCGATTGCGTGTCACCGCGCAACTCGTTCAAGCTCGCGGCGGCCTCCACATCTGGTCCAACGCTTACGACGCGACCGCCGACGACGTTCTTGACGTTCAACGCGACGTCGCCGAAAAGATCGCGTCGGCGCTCGATATCGTCCTCGATGAGAACCGCCGCGAGGCGATGTTCCGAAGCGGAACACGAAATGTCGACGCCTTTGAGGAGTTTCAAAGAGGTTGGGCGATCTACCAGGCCGTACACAACGGCGAATGGGATCAAACGCAGTGGGATGCCAATGCCCACTTCGAACGGGCCCTGAATTTCGATCCGGGCTATACGAACGCAGCCCT
>Ga0209640_10001176_pt1 | contig 21785 bp, 16 predicted proteins | sample RifCSP10_1_FD_184018 | JGI IMG/M metagenome (GOLD analysis project Ga0209640, IMG submission 184018) | Soil microbial communities from Rifle, Colorado - Rifle CSP2_sed 10_1 (SPAdes) (version 2) | ecosystem: Environmental > Terrestrial > Deep subsurface > Rock core/Sediment | place: Rifle...
CCCGAGTTCGAGCCAGGCCGTGCCCGAGACGCCGCAGGCGATCAACCTGGAGATCGTCGTGCGGCAATCCACGATCGAGGTGGCGGACCGCGGCACCGGCCTGCTGCGCGCGTTTCCGGACACCGACAAGGGCCGGGACTACGAGGGCCTGACGACGTTCCTGGTCGAGAAAATCAAGCCGAGCTTCCCGGATCTCCTGGCCGCCACGATCCTGGTGGAACCGGATATCCCGTATGACACGGTCGTGCAGGTCATGGACCTGACCCGCGTGCGCACGGTGACCGAGGGCACCCGCACCTACCAGCTCGAGTTGTTCCCGGAGATCTCGATCGGCGATGCCCCGGTGGTCGAGGAGCGGTCATGAGCCATTCAGCCCGCGCCAAGCGCATGGCCCGCCACCACGCGAGGAAGAAGCCGGCGGCATTGTCGCTGGTGTCGCTGATGGACATCTTCACGATCCTGGTGTTCTTTCTGCTGGTCAACTCGGCGGAGATCCAGACGCTCGAGCCGCCGAAATCGCTGTCGCTGCCGGAGTCGGTGGCGCAGGACCGGCCGCGTGAGACCGTCATCGTGCTGGTGACCAAGGATGCCGTGTTCGTCCAGGACGAGCCCATCGTCAGCATCGCGGATGTCGACCGGGCGGACGGCGTGATCATCGCGCCGCTCAAACGCGCGCTGAAGGCACAGAACGACCGCGCGCTAATGCGGGCATCCGCGACCGACCCGAGCGCGCGCGAAATCACGATCCTCGGCGACCGCGACGTCCCGTATCGCGTGCTCAAGAAGGTCATGGCCACCTGCACGGAGGCGGATTTCGGCAAGCTGTCGCTTGCGGTGATGCAGAAGGAAGAGGCCATGAACGTCAGCGCGGTCGAGGGCTGACCGGGGACCACCATGCCGGCGATCATCACTTTCTACTACCGCAATTACGAGCTTCCCTGGACCGTCGACGAGGAAGAGCGGGAGCGGTTCCGGAAGATCTGGCGGACGGCGCTCGGCATCGTGCTGCTGTTCTCGATCGCGATGCCGTGGCTGCCGGTGCCGGAGCGGCCATTCGACGCGCCGCCGCCGATTCCGCCCCGCATCGCGCAGCTCGTGCTCGACCGCGCGATTCCGCCGCCGCCGCCGCCGCCGGTGCAGCCCGAGCGTGTGGAGACACAGCCGAAGCCCGAGCAGCGCCCGGTCGAGAAGCCGGTTTCGGACCTCGCGCGCACGCAGAATGCCCGCAAGAAAGCGTCGCAGGCGGGGCTCCTGCCGTTCGTGGACCAGCTCGCGGACCTGCGCGACCAGTTCGACGTCAAGAAAGACGATCTGAAACCGCTCGCGAGCGCGAAGGGCGACGGCAGCACGCCGCGCGCCGAGCGTGCGCTGATCACGGCGAAAACCGGCACCCTGACGGGCGGGATCAATACGGCCGGCGTCAGTCGCGGCTTCGGCTCGGGCTCCGGCACGCTCGACGGCCACGGCACGACGCGCATGCAGGTGCCCTTCGGCGGCTCGGGTTCCGGCAACTCGCTGACCGGCGGTGCCGGAGACAATGTCAGCCGCGCCGGCGGCGGCAAGAAAGCCTCGCGCAGCCAGGAGGAGATCGAGCTCGTGTTCGACCGCAACAAGGCGGCAATCTACGCGCTCTACAACCGGGCGCTCCGCGACAACCCGGCGCTGCTGGGCAAGGTCGTGTTCGAACTGACCATCGCGCCGTGGGGCGAGGTCACGAACATCTATATCGTGTCGAGCGAGCTCAAGGACCCCGAACTCGAGCGCAAGCTGATCGCGCGCATCCGCATGTTCCGCTTCGAGGACAAGGATGTCGAAGCGATCACGACCACCAAGCCGATCGAGTTTTTCCCGGCCTGATCCGCGTCCGCAATCCGCCTTGATCCACGTCAAGGCCGGTGGTACACCGCCAGTCTAGAATTCCCGTGCCGCAAAAGGCATTGCGTGCGTGCGCATCGCAACGGGAGATCGATCATGACCGCAGGCTGCACCCCCGCACTCCAGAGGCTGTCGACCCGGCTGGCGGCGGCGGCCGCACTCGTGTTTCTCGCCGCCGCGGCGCATGCCGCCGACCCGGTCGCCGTACACCGCGCCGAAGCCGCCGGCGGCGGCAAACCGACCGCGGCGCAGTTGCAGGCGGGTGAGAAGGCGTTCCAGGCGGCCTGCCTCGCCTGCCACCAGGCCGACGGCAAGGGCCTGCCCGGCGCGTTTCCGCCGCTGGCCGGTTCCGATTACCTGAAGGCCGACAAGCACCGCGCGATCGGCAATGTCCTGCGTGGCCTGACGGGTCCCGTGGTCGTGAACGGCGTGACCTACAACTCGGTGATGCCGCCGATGACGCAGTTGTCGGATGCCGAGATCGCGAATGCGCTGACCTTCGTGATGAATTCCTGGGGCAATGCCTACGGTGTCGTCACCGCCAACGCGGTCGCCGCCGTGCGGGCGGGCCCGAAACCGAAGCAGACCGCCGCCTCGCCGACCGAGCATCCGAGCACGTCGATCGCCGAGATGACGTACCAGGGCGCGCCATCCGCGGTCGGCGCCGCGGCCGGTGACATCGAGATGATCGTTTCGCCGGGCGCACCGCCGATGTCGAAGCCCGAGTTCGAGCGGGCGAAGCAGATCTATTTCGAGCGCTGTGCCGGCTGCCACGGCGTGCTGCGCAAGGGCGCGACCGGCAAGCCGCTGACGCCGGAGATCACGCGGGCCAAGGGCACCGACTACCTGAAGGTGTTCATCAACTACGGCTCGCCGGCGGGCATGCCGAACTGGGGAACCTCGGGCGACCTTCTGCCTGCGGACGTGGACATCATGGCGCGCTACGTGCAGCACGTGCCGCCGACCCCGCCGGAATACGGCATGAAGGAGATGCGCGACACCTGGAAGCTGCTGGTGGCCCCGGCCGACCGTCCGACGCGCAAGCTGAACGACTACAACATCGAGAACATCTTTGCGGTGACACTGCGGGACTCCGGCGAGGTCGCGCTGGTCGACGGCGACGCCAAGAAGATCATCAACATCCTGCGCACGGGGTATGCCGTACACATCTCGCGCATGTCGCACTCCGGTCGCTATGTGTACACGGTGGGCCGCGACGCCAAGCTGGACCTGATCGACCTGTGGATGGAGACGCCTTCCATCGTCGCCGAGATCAAGCTGGGCCTCGAGGCGCGCTCGGTCGAGACCTCGAAGTACAAGGGATTTGAGGACCGCTACGCCATCGCCGGCACCTACTGGCCGCCGCAGTTCGCGGTCATGAACGGCGAAACGCTCGAGCCGCTGAAAATCTATTCCACGCGCGGCATGACCGTGGATACCCAGGAATACCATCCGGAGCCGCGCGTCGCGGCGATCGTGGCCTCGCACGAGCACCCGGAGTGGATCGTCAACGTCAAAGAGACCGGCCAGATCCTGCTGGTGAACTACGGCGACGTCGACAACCTGCAGGTCACCCAGATCGGTGCCGCGCGCTTCCTGCATGACGGCGGCTGGGACCGGACACTGCGCTATTTCCTGACCGCGGCGAACCAGTCGGACAAGATCGCGGTGATCGATTCCAAGGAACGGCGCCTCGCGGCGCTGGTGGACGTGGACAAAATCCCGCACCCGGGACGCGGCGCGAACGTGGAGGATCCGGAATTCGGCCCGACCTGGATCACGAGCGCGCTCGGCAACGAGAAGATCACCTTCCTCGGCACGGACCCCGACAAGCACCCGGAGCATGCCTGGAAGGTCGTGCGCGTGCTGAAGGGGCAGGGCGGCGGCTCGCTGTTTGTCAAGACGCACCCGCACTCGAACAACTTGTACGTCGACACGCCGCTCAACCCGGACCCGAAGATCAGCCAGAGCGTCGCGGTGTTCGACGTCCGCAAACCCGAGGCCGGCTACCAGGTGCTGCCGATCGCCGAATGGGCGGACGTCGGCGAGGGCCCCAAGCGCGTCGTGCAGCCCGAGTTCAACAAGGCCGGCGACGAGGTCTGGTTCTCTGTCTGGAACGGCATGAACCAGCAGTCAGCGCTCGTGATTGTCGACGACAAGACGCGCAAGCTGAAGGCCGTGATCAAGGACCCGCGCCTGGTGACGCCGACCGGCAAGTTCAACGTCTACAACACGACCCACGACATCTACTGACCGTCCTCAGTCGAAGGTCGCGGAGATCGTGACGGCGGCGTTCCTGCCGGGTTCCCGGTACAGCGGCAGCAGGGGATCGCCCGGCGCGCGGCCACGCACCGTCGCCCATTCGTGGTACGAACGGTCGGCCAGGTTGAACAGGCCGACATCCACGGTGACGCGTTCGCTGTAGCGCCATTGCAGCCTGAGGTCGGCGACCGCGTAGCCGCCCGGCCTGAACAGCGGAGCCGCCGATTCATCCACGTCGTGCTTGGCTGCCGCCACCGTGAGATCCAGTGCGATCCCCAGTTTCCCTGAAGGCGCCTCGTAGCGCAGACCGAGCAGGCCGCGCGCCGGATCAATGCTGTTGAGCGGAACGTCGCGGACGGTGTCCTCGCCCTCCGTCCACGCAAATGCGATGCGGCCGTTCCAGTTCGAGAGAGACCCCCGCCAGCTGCCGAGGGCGAGATCGAGCGCCGCTTCGGCGCCATAGATCTCGGCGCTCGCGATGTTGCGGGACTGGAACAGCGTGACGCCGGCATCGGGATCGACGCCGATGTTGACCCGCGATTCGATGAAGTCGCGGTACCGGCTCCCGTACACGCTGAGAGTACCGGCGGCTGCCGCTCCGGACAGCCGCAGACCGACCTCGATGCTGTCGCTGCGCTCGGGCTCCAGATCCGGGTTCGGAATGGCACGGACGTTGAACTGAGGCAGATCGAGCCCGATGTTGACGTCGTCAAACGGTGGCGAGCGGAAGCCGTGCGCGTACTGCAGGAACAGCGCGACACCGTCCCGGATGCGCCAGCCGATCCCGAGCTTCGGCGAGAGCGAATCCAGGTCGATGCTGACCGGCGGCGTGTTCGGGTTGTCCTCCGCATACATCGAATCCACGGCCGGCTCCAGCTGGTACCAGTCGGCGCGCAGGGCGGGAATCAGCGACCAGCGCCCGTCGCGCGGCCGCCATTCGTCCTGGACGTAGAGCCCGGCTTCGCGGATCCGGGACACCGGAAAATCGCGTACCGGCAGCGATTCGCCGAGAATCGTCGCCGTCGTCGCACCGGTCTCGAGGTTCGTCTGCAGCCCGTCACGCCGCTCGACCACGCGCGTCTCCGCGATCTCGATTCCGCCGATGAGCCGATGCGGACCACCGGCGGTCTCCAGGTCGCGCGCGATCATCAGTTCCGCTCCCGTGACGCGCTCGCGGTAGTGGAACTCGCGATCGATGGCGAGCGACGGCGTCGCGGGCGGCACCGCGCGCCGTTCCTCGTGCGTGAGTTGCCGAAGCTCCGATTCCTGCCACCAGGCGCGCCACCGTCCCTGGTCCTCCAGTCCGGCCGCCGCGAACGGCTGGTCGAGCAGGATCCGCAGGCTTTCGAACTCGTCGTCGCCCTGCATCAGGATCGTGTTGGCGAAGCGGCCGCCGGAGAGTTCCAGCGAATCGACGTCGGTGAGATCCTGCTGCCGGTTCCACTCGACCGTCAGGCGCAGCGGCTGGCCGAGGCCCTGGTAGTCCGTGCGCGCGAGCAGCGCATCGGAGTCGTAGTCGCGTGGATTGGCAGCCGGCGAGCCCCCGGCATGTTCGAGCTCATGGCCGTCGCGGCGCGCGTAGGCGAGCAGGGATTCAAACGGCCCGGTGCGCATGGCGCCGGTGAAACCGGCAACGATCGAGTGATCGTCGCTTGCGTAACCGGCGCGGGTCCGCAGGGCGCGGTCGCTGCCATCGTCCAGCAGGTTGGACGGATCGAGCGTGGTGATGGCGACGACGCCCGCGATCGCGTCGCTGCCATAGAGGGCGGAGGCGGGGCCTCGCAGCAACTCGATGCGCTCGACGATCGCGAGGTCGGCAAACTGCCGGCCGGTATTCGAGAAGTTGCCGACTGCGAAAGTCTTCGCGGCGGGCACGCCGTCCGTTTCCACCAGCACGCGATTGCCGCCCAGCCCGCGCACGGTCGGGCCGCCCGTGCCAAAGCGCTGCGGATCACGCGTCATCGACACGCCAGGTTCATGGCGCAATGCATCGCGCAGGTCGAACGCCAGCGCGGCTTCGAGTTCGGCCGCAGTGACGACCGATACCGCGGCTGCGGCGTCCCGCAACGGCTCTGCCCGCTTGGCGACAACGGTGACGACCTCGAGTTCCTCTGCATCGGCGCCAAGCAGCGGGCTGCCGGCCGCGACCAGAACCGGCAGGGCAGCGCGGATGACGTGGCGGAGCGCAGGAATCACGGGTGCCAGTCTAGACTGCCAGCCCGACCGGTACCGCGACACGCTGCAAACGGCTACCATTCGCCTCCTGCCAGCCGCAGGGGTCCGCCGTGCAGATCGAAAAGAACCGCGTCGTATTGCTGCATTACATCTTGCGTGACGAGCACGGAAACGTGCTCGACACCTCGAGCGGCCGTGCTCCGCTCAGTTACCTGCACGGCAAGGGCAACATCATTCCGGGACTCGAGCAGGCGCTGGCCGGCAAGACGGCGGGCGAGAAGCTCGACGTGACCGTACCGCCGGAACAGGGATACGGGCGTCGGGACGACCGGCTGGTGCAAATCATCCCGCGCAGCCGCTTCGCGGAAGGAACGGAACTGGCACCGGGCATGCAGGTACGCGCCAGCGATCCGCAGGGCGCGCGACTGGTGACGATCACGAAGGTCGAGCGCGATTTCGTCACGATCGACGCCAATCATCCGCTCGCCGGGCGCACCCTGTATTTCTCGGTCGAGGTCGCCGAGGTGCGCAAGGCGACCCACGAGGAAGTCTCGCACGGCCACGTGCACGGGCCCGGCGGGCATCATCATTAGGCGGCCCATCGCCGCCAGGCGGAGGCAGCCCGCGTGATTCACCGCCATAACCTCCGGTTTCCGAGCAAGGAAACCGCGCTGCACGAAGACGTGCACGCGCTCGGCGGACTGGTCGGCGAGGTGCTGCGCGACCAGGGCGGCGAGAATCTCTTCAACCTGGTCGAAGGCGACCGCGTTGCGGCGATCGGGCGCCGCGAGGGCGATCCGCAGAGCGCAGTCGAACTGGTTGTGCGCACGTCCGATCGCGCTCCGGCCGAGGCGCGCGACCTGATCCGCGCATTCAGCAAGTGGTTCGAGGTCGTCAACCTGGCCGAGCGGGTCCACCGCGTGCGGCGCCGGCGCGAGTACCTGATCCGGAACGACCGGCCGCAGCCGGGCGGCATCGGCGACTGCATGTACCGGCTGAAGGCCGCGGGCCTCGGCGCACCGCAGGTGCTGGAGCTGCTGGCCGGCGTCACGATCTATCCGGTATTCACGGCGCACCCGACCGAATCCACGCGCCGCACGATGCTGCGCAAACAGCAGCAGATCGCCGACATGATGATCGAGCGCCTGGATCCGAGCCTGACGCCGTCCGAGCGCCGCTCCGTGTGGGAGCGCATCCGGATGGAAGTCACCTCGGGCTGGCAGACCGAAGCCCATCCGCACGAGCGCCTCACAGTCGCAGATGAACGCGAGCATGTGCTGTTCTACCTGGCGGAAGTCGTCTATCGCGTGGTGCCGGCGCTCTACGAGGAAATTGCGCAGTGGATGGAAACGGTGTTCGGACTTCCGCCGGAACTCGACCGCATGCCGTTGATGCTCCGGTTCGGCAGCTGGGTCGGCGGCGACATGGACGGCAATACCGAGGTCCATGCCAAAGCGATCCGCGAAACCCTGCATCGCCAGCAACAGCGCATCATCTCGGCGTACTACGAAGATTGCCGCGCGCTGGCAAACAAGCTGTCACAGAGCGCGGGCCGCGTCGGGGTCGGCCATGAGCTGGAGGCGCGCATCGCCGAGTACGACATCCTGCTGCCCAAGGCCCGCGAGGCCGCCTCGACGCGCCATGACCGGATGCCGTACCGGATCTTCCTCGCCCAGGTGGCTGAACGCCTGCGCACGACTTACGACGGCCGGCCGAATCACTACGAGTCGGCGGAACATTTCATCCACGACATCGAGCTCGTCGCCGCGAGCCTGCGCGCGAATCTCGGCAGACATGCGGGATTATTCCCCGTGGAACGGTTGCTGTGCCGCGCGCGCACCTTCGGTTTTCACCTGGCGACGCTCGACGTGCGTCAGCACGCGTCCGTGCATCGCGATGTCGTGAGGCAGGGACTCGCCCGCGAGGACTGGAATGCCGAGGAGCCGGCGGGCCGGAATGCCATGATGTGCGAAGCGATCACGCGCGACCGCGGACCCGTCGGGACCTTCGACGCGGTCGGCCGCCGGACGCTGGCGGTGTTCGAGGCGATGATGCAGGCCCGCTACAAGTACGGCGAGCGGGCGATCGGCGACTACGTGATCAGCGGCACGGAATCGGCCGATGACGTGTTGTCGGTGCTGCTGCTGGCACGCTGGGCCAATATCACGGACCGGGACAGCGGCGAGGTACCACTCGACGTGGTGCCGCTGCTCGAGACCGTGACAGCACTCGAGGGCGCCGGCACGGTGCTCGGGACACTGCTCGCCGAACCGGGTTACCGCCGGCATCTGGCCGCGCGCGGCGGTCGCCAGATGGTATTGATCGGCTTTTCCGAGAGCAACAAGGCGATCGGCATCGCGGCATCGCGCCACGCGATTTACGAAGCGCAGGTCGCACTGATGAAGACCGCGGAGGCCGCGGGCGTGGATCTCACGCTTTTCTACGGCCGCGGCGGCACTGCGAGCCGCGGCGGCGCGCCGCTCGACCGGTTGGTGCAGAGCGCGCCGCCGGGCGCCACCCGCGGCCGGTTGCGCGCGACGGAACAAGGCGAAGGCATCAGCAACAGCTACGGCCTGCGGCGCATCGCGTTGCGCACGTTTGAGAAGGCCGTCTTCGCGGTGCTGCTGGATCGCTTCGAAACGCCGCAGGCAGCGGGCAGCGCACAGCAGCTGCAGGCGCTGATGGGCACGATCGCCAGGTCGAGCCGCGCCCGCTATCGCGCGCTGGTCTTTGAGCGACCTGATTTCCACCAGTATTTCCGCGAGGTCACACCGATCGACGTGATCGAGCGCATGCAGATCGGCGGTCGCGTCGCGCACCGCGAGGGCAGCGGAATCGAGGCGTTGCGCACGGTGCCGTGGGTCTACGCATGGACGCAGAGCCGGCATGTGCTGCCGGGCTGGTACGGCATCGGCACGGGCCTCGATATTGCCGCGCGCGAGCATGGCGCGGCGAATCTCGCCAAGGCTTGGGCCGCCTGGCCCTTCCTCGCGAACCTGCTGGACGACGTCGAGATGGACCTTGTGCGCGCGGATCTCGACATCGCCGCGCACTATGATGCGTTGGCCGCTGGTGACGTGTCCTCGATCGTGGAAGAAATCCGCCGCGAGCACGCGCTGGCAAAACGCTGGATCACCTGGATGAAGGGCGAGGTGGATCTTCTCGACAGCCGCCCGCAGATGCAGCGTTCGACCATTCTGCGCGCGCCGTATCTCGATCCGGTCCACCTGATGCAGATCGACCTGCTGCGGCGCTGGCGCGCAGGCCACCGTGCGGATGCCGCCCTGCAGGACGCGTTGCTGGCGAGCGTGTCGGGAATCGCGCTGGGTCTGCAGGCGACAGGGTGATCAATAAAGATAATTTATATCAATAACTTACATGATTTCCCTAAGAAAAAGGATCGCAATAGCGGAGGACCCATGCGGGATCTCGTTGCACTGACGAGCCCGCAGCGCAGTGTCTGCGTCTACTGCGCCTCGAGCCGGCTCTGCGACGCGCGATACCACGACGTGGCGCGCCGGCTGGGAACGCTGCTGGCAACGGCCGGCACGTCGATCGTGTACGGCGGCGGGCGTGCCGGCTCGATGGGCGCACTCGCAGAAGGCGCGCTGGCGGCCGGCGGGCGCGTGATCGGCGTGATCCCGAAATTCATGGTGGACCTCGAATGGGGACACAACGACCTGTCTGAACTGCATGTCGTCGAGGACATGCGCACCCGCAAGCACGAAATGCTGACGCGCGCGTCGGCGGTCGTCGCGCTCGCCGGCGGCACCGGCACGCTCGAGGAGCTGTTCGAGACGCTGACGCTCAAGCGGCTCGGCTTGTTCCTGGGGCCGATCGTGCTCGTCAACACCGCCGGTTACTACGACCCGCTGCTGGCGCAGCTAGCGGCCGCGATCGAGAGCCGGTTCATGGATGCGCGCCACGACCGCATGTGGACGGTGGTCCCGGAACCGGAAGCGGTGCTGCCGGCCATCGAGTCCTCGCCCCAATGGAGCGCCGACAGCCGCGACTTCGCGGTCATGCGCTGAATCGGATAAAATTCCCGCCATGAGCAATGAACGACCGGGCGAGCCGCAGATGGATGCAGCGGCGCTCTACCGCGAGGAAGTGTTCACGGACCAGCGCGTCGGCACCGTGCGGCGCCTGACGCCGGTCAAGCCGGACGGCAGCGACGACCCCGCGCGTCCGCTGCTGTTCATCGGCCAGGCGACGGTGATGACGCCGATGGGGTCCCTGCCGTTGTCGTTCGAACTGGAAGCCACCAGCCTGGCCGAGGCCGTCGCGCAGTTCGGCCCGGCCGCGCAGCAGGCGATCGAGGATGCGGCGCGCGAACTGCAGGAAATGCGGCGCCAGGCTGCATCGTCGATCGTCATTCCGGATGTGGGTTCCGCCGCGGCGCTCAAGGGCATCGGTGGCAAAGGCGGAATCCAGATTCCGTAGAGCCGGGCTCGCCCCTTCCGCGGGGGCATTTCCCTTTTCCCGAAGGACCGAAGGAATAGGGAAATGCCCCCGCGGGAAAGGCGAGGTCAGCGCTTCTTTTTCCGGCGGCCACTCGCGGCGGCCAGGTCCTTCAGCACGGTGAGCGCGGTCTCGCGCCGCTGCACATCAAGCTTCTGCCAGAAACGCAGCATCAGTTGCGTCTCGGCGTCGAAACCCGTCAATGGCTGAAGCGCGTTGTCCGCAAATGTCCTGAGCGACTCATAGTCCATGCCGAGCCGGCGCGCGAGGCGCCGGACATCCGCCGGCCGCGTCGGCACCGAGCTGACGAGGTCGGCGATGACAGCGGGCGTGGTGCCGAGCAGCCGCGCGAGTTCGGTCGCGGACCGGCCGCCTTCCATGGCGTTCCTGATCCAGCCCGGGAATTGCAGCAGCGCAGCCGGGTCGATCATGGCGCCGCCAGGTGCTTCGCGAGCCAGCCCTGCACTTCCTGGTAGAAGTACCGGCTGTTCTCGCCCTTCAGAATCCAGTGATTCTCGTCCGGGAAGATCACCAGCCGGCTCTCGACCTGCTGGCGCTGCAGCACGGTCCAGAACTCGAGGCCATTGTTGTAAGGCACGCGGAAGTCCTTCTCGCCGAAAGTGACGAGGATCGGCGTCTGCAGGCGCATCGAGCGCCAGAACGGACTCTGGTCGCGCCAGAGCGGCTTCTGCTCCCAGGGCGGCCCGCCGAGGTTGCGCTCGCGCGAGTAGGCGATGTCGCTCGTGGTCCATTGGGTCTTGAGGTCATACAGGCCCGCGTGACTCACGAGGGCGCGATAGCGCGTGGTCGAGACGGCCAGCCAGTTCGCCAGGTGGCCGCCATAGCTCGCGCCGCCCGCGGCCTGCCGGCTGGCATCGATGAACGGATAGCGGCGGATCGCCTCGTCGGCGGCCTGGTTGATTTCGTCGGCGGGGCCCGCCAGCGGATCGCCCTGGATCGCCTGCGCGAACTTCTCGCCGTAACCGGTCGAGCCGGAATAGTTGGTCATCAGCACGACATAGCCCGGCTGCGCCAGCAGGTGATAGTTCCAGCGCACGAAGAACTCGTCCTTGTACATGCCGTGCGGCCCGCCGTGGATCAGCACGAACAACGGGTATTTTTTCGACGGATCAAAGGCCGGCGGCAGTGCGATCAGGTTGTGGATGCGCCGGCCGCGCTTCGACGTGAACCAGAAATCCTGTACCGGCTGCCAGTCGATCTGCGCCGCACGTTCCGCATTGAATGCGCTCAGGGCACGCCGCGCGCCGGTCGCGGCGTCGATTCGCGTCACCTCGGCGGGAATCACGGCGCTGTTCCAGTTCGCGACGACGACCGGATCGGCTTCGCTGCCCCCGACCTGGAGTTCCGAAAGGCTGCCGGCCTCCAGCCTGCCGACTTCGCGCACTTCGCCGCCCGCGGCGGGCACCGCGAAGAGGCGCACGCGCACCTCGTCTTCCGCCAGCAGATAGATGCGTTCGCCGTCGGGCGATACCTGGAAGCTGCCGACAGAGCGGTGGAAGCCGAAAGCGACGGGCCGCGGCGCGGGGTTGGCCCAGTCGAATCGCACCAGCCGGTTGTCGTTGTAGACGAACCGCGTCTGCGGCGTCGAGAGCGCATAGAGCGCCGAACCGTCCGGCGCGAATTGCGGGCTCGAATAACCGGCCCCCGGGCCGTTCAGGCGATGCGGCTCGCCGCCGCCCGCCGGAACGACAAATAACGCCTGCGGCACCTCGGCGCGGGCGGCCTGGTCGCGTCCGGTTGTGGCCGTGAACACGATGGCGCTGCCATCCGGTGACCAGGCGGCATCGAGGATCTCGCCCTCGATGCCGAGGTCGCCGCCGAATCCGCGCCCGCGTGCCAGCTCCGTGCCGGCCAGCAGGTCGTGCGCTTCGGCGTCGTCGGCGAGCGGCTGCAGCATCAGCGTGGGGCGCCGCTCGTCGAGCCAGCGATCCCAGTGCCGGACCGGGAAATCGTCGTAGGCGCGCGCGTTGTACTTGCGCGCTTTGCGTTCCTCGATGCGCGCGCGGTTGTCCGCGTCATCGAGTGCACCGGGATAGATCATGCTGGCAAAGAGGATTGCCTGGCCGTCCGGACGCCACAACGGGCGCGTCGCCCCGGTCGCGACGTCGGTCACACGCCTGGCTTCGCCGCCGCCGGCGATATCGAGCACGTAAATCTGCGGTTCATCCTGCCCTTCACGCTTGGCGGCGAATGCAATGCGCCGGGAATCCGCGCTCCAGGCGGGATTCGATTCCGAACCCGTCGAGAACGTCAGCCGCCGCGGCGCCGCGCTACCATCCGCGGCCACGAGCCACAGGTCGCTTGACTTGGCGTTCTCGTCGTAAGCGGGGTCGGTGACCGGCACGATGATCCAGCGCCCGTCCGGGCTCAGCGCCGGCGTGCCGAGGCGCTTCATCAGCCAGACGTCCTCATGGGTGATCGGGCGCTTTGCCGCGGGTTCGGCCGCGACTGCCGCAGCCGACGCAAGCAAGAGCGAAAGACAGACAAGCCGCAGTCTCATGCGCATCTCCGGCCGGCCGGAACGGGCAGTCGGCGTGAGTGTAAGGCGGGGCCGGTCACGCGCGCCATTGGCGGGCGCGGACGTTCTGCAGCAACCACGGCTGGTCCGCGATGAGACGTTCATTGAACAGTTCGCCGCGGCCCTGCAGCGGGGTCCAGTCGGTGTATGCGCCGACCAGCGAACCGAGATACGGTCGCGCGATTTCGAGCACCTCGCGGAAATCCAGGTCGTCTGCCTCGCGCAGGCCCTCGCACGGGTGCCGGATCGCCCAGATCGTCGCGCCGAGCGCGCCGGCGGCAACCTGCAGGCAGGTTGCGTTGGTATACGGCACGTGGCGCCGGGCTTCCGCGATCGAGAGCTGCGAACCGAACCAGTAGGCGTTCTTCGGGTGGCCGGCCAGCAGCACGCCGAGTTCGTCCATGCCGGTGACGATTTCGGCGCGGATGATGCGACGGATCGGCTGCGGCATCCAGCCGCGTCCCTCGAGCTCGAGCGAGGACAGCATCGCGTCGTCGCAGGGGTGATAGACGAACATCACGGTCGGCCGGTACTCGGTCTTCGCGCCCTGGCGCAGCGTCAGGTGATCCGCGATCGAGAATACTTCGTCGTGCGTCATCAGCAGACCCTGGAATCCGCCGGAGGACGGCAGCCAGCTGCGCGCGAACGTGGCGCCGCCGGGCCGGTGCAGGTAGACCGAACCGCAGCGCGGGCGATGCCAGTGCGAATCGAGCGGCTTGCCGGGCTCCAGGGTGCCGAGCGCAAGCTCGGATGGCTGCATCAGTTCGTCGATGAACCCGTCGATCGACCAGGTATTGACGAACTCGTTGGGCCGCTTCGGCCGGTCGGTGGCCTGGGTGTCGCGCTCCGAAATCTGGATCAGCGAGACGCCGAGATCGCGCGCCAGCGTCGCCCAGCCGGTCGGGTCGGCCGGCGCCTCGGCGCTGCGGTTCTGGCCGCTTGCGAGGTCGAGCAGCGCCCGCTTGACGAAATGCGACACGAGCCCCGGGTTCGCGCCGTGATCGACGACCGCGGTCGTCGAACCGGGCTTCAGCCGGCGGCCGAGCTTCAGCATGTCCACGCGCGTCCGGTAATTGGTGCGCTCGCGCAACGTCAGCATCGGGTTATCGAAGACGCCGGGCCAGGGTTCGATCGAGGTGTCGACGTAGAGGACCTCGTGCTCCGAGCACCATTCGACGAGATCGAGGCTCGACACGTTCACCGACAGGTTGAGCAGCAGGTCCCCCGGCTTCAGGCGCCGCTTCAATTCGCGCTGGTAGGTCGCAGGCTTCAGGTGGCAGTGCACGAAGCGGGCCTGGTTCGCGGAGGCGAACGCGCGGCCCTGTTCACTCGCTTCCAGTACGGCGAGACCATCCTCCGGCAAGTTGAGGTGGCGGCGCAGCAGCGGCAGCATGGCCTGGCCGATGCTGCCGCATCCGACCATCAGTACGCGGCCGGAGAATTCCGCGGTCTCGATGCGAATGGCTGACACGGTGGAACCCTAGCAAAGTGCCGTCGCCGGCGCACGTTCGGGGTCCGCCGGGCCGTCGCGCACGAGGGCGTCGTACGGTGCATAATCCGGCGACCGCGGAGGTTCCGGAATGCGCTGGAAAGTTGCGGCAATGGTGTTGCTGACGGGATCGGCACTGGCTTCGGACCTGCCGCGAAGCCCGGCGCCGCCCGGCGTCGAACTTTATTTCATCTCCCCGGAGGACGGCGCGACGCTCGCGAGTCCCTTCACGGTCCGCTTCGGCCTGAAGGGCATGGGCATCGCCCCGGCAGGCATCGCGATGGATAGCACCGGGCACCATCATCTGCTGATCGACACCGAACTGCCGCCGCTCGACCGGCCGGTGCCTGCCGATGCGCAGCACATCCACTTCGGCAAGGGTCAGACCGAGGCGCTTGTGACACTCGAACCGGGTCCGCATCGGCTGCAGCTGTTACTCGGCGATCATCTGCACCTGCCGCACGAACCGCCTGTCGTGTCGAAAGTGATCACGATCACGGTCCGCTGATTTTCCAGACCAGGTTCCACCATGCGTCCGTACCGCCTGCTGACGCTGCTGTTGGTCCCGCTGGCCTGGTCCTGCACGGGCGAACCCGACTATGACCTCATCGTGCGCGGCGGCACGATCTACGATGGATCCGGCGGACCGGGGTTCATTGGCGACGTTGCGATCAGCGGCGACCACATCGCCTATGTCGGTCCGGAGGCCGCGGGCGAAGCGCAGCGCGAAATCGATGCGCACGGCCGCGCGGTCGCGCCGGGCTTTATCAACATGCTCTCCTGGTCCAATGAATCGCTGCTGATCGACGGGCGCGGGCAGGGCGAGCTGCGCCAGGGCGTGACGCTCGAGGTGATGGGCGAGGGCCACTCGATGGGGCCGCTGACGCCGCCAATGAAGGACGAGCTGATCGCTCAGCAGGGCGACCTGAAATACCCGGTCGAATGGACCACGCTCGGCGAATATCTCGAGACGCTCGAGCGCAAGGGCATCTCGCTCAATGTCGCGTCGCACATCGGCGCGGCGACCGCGCGAATGAACCTGCTGGCATCCGCCGACGTCGATCCGACGCCAGAGCAACTCAAGGCCATGCAGGAGGTCGTGCGCCAGGCGATGGAGGAGGGCGCACTCGGTGTCGGCTCTTCGCTGATCTATGTGCCAGGCACGTTTGCAGAGACCGGTGAACTGGTCGCGCTGGCAGAGACGGCGGGACGCTGCGGCGGCATCCACGCGACGCACATGCGCAGCGAAGGCGGCCGGCTGCTGGAGGCTATCGACGAGACGATCGAGATTGCGCGCCGTTCCGGGACACCGGCCGAGATCTGGCACTTGAAGGCGGCAGGGCGCGAGAACTGGCCCAAGCTCGAACCGGCGATTGCGCGCATCGAGGCGGCGCGCAAGGAAGGGATCCGGATCACAACCGACATGTACGCCTATCCGGCCGCCAGCACCGGCCTCGAGGCGTCGATGCCGCCCTGGGTCCAGGAGGGCGGCAATGCGGCCTGGTTCGCGCGCCTGCGCGACCCGGCGATCCGTGCGAGGGTGGCCGCCGAAATGCGCCAGGAGGACGCGGGCTGGAACAACACGATGCGCGAGGCGGGCGGCGCGGAGAACGTGCTGATCGCATCGTTGCGGAATCCTTCGCTCAAGCCGCTGATCGGCAAGACCCTCGCCGAGATCGCGGCGGAGCGAGGCGTGACCCCGGAAGAGGCGGCGATGGACCTGGTCGCCGAGGACGAAAGCCGGGTTCCTTCGATCTACTTCCTGATGTCCGAAGACGAGGTGCGCCGCAAGGTGGCATTGCCGTTCATGAGTTTCGGCTCCGACGGCACGGCGGTTTCCGCTGAGGGCGTTTTCCTGAAGAGCAACCTGCACCCGCGCGGCTACGGCAATTTCGCCCGGGTGCTCGCGCGCTACGTGCGCGACGAGAAACTGGTCCCGCTCGAGGATGCCGTGCGCCGGATGACGGCGCATCCGGCCGCCGTGCTGGGCCTGCGGGCCCGCGGACGGCTCGAGGCCGGCTTCCATGCGGACGTCGTCGTGTTCGACCCGGCGGCGATCCAGGATCATGCGACCTACGTGAGGCCGCACCAGTACGCGACCGGCGTCTCGCACGTGATCGTGAATGGCGTTTTGGCATTGCAGGACGGCGAGCCGACGGAAGCGCGTCCAGGCCGTTTCGTGCGCGGGCGCGGCTGGACCGGCTGGGATGACGGCGGCTGCCGCGCGTCCGCGCGGGACTGGGACTGGCCCTAAACCTTGCCGATCGAATTCCTCATTTTCGGGCTCACGCTCGCGGGCGTCGCCCTGTTCCATCGGCACGCCTTGCCGATCGCGGCCTGCGGGCTCGCGGCAATCATCGCATTCGAATGGATCTTCACGCAGTTCCCCACCGGCCCCGGCGCCGCGGGGCTCGCGTCGCACTTCGCGCACGAGTGGGTGACGCTGGTCAATCTGCTGCTGCTGCTGGTCGGCTTTGCGATGGTGGCAGCCCACTTCGAGCACAGCCTGCTGCCGGCGGCGCTGCCGCGCTACCTGCCGGACGACTGGACCGGTGCATTCGCGCTGCTCGCGATCGTCTTCGTGATCTCCGGTTTCCTCGACAACATCGCTGCGGCGCTGATCGGCGGCGCGATGGCGCACACGCTGTTCCGCGGCCAGGTGCGCGTCGGCTATCTCGCGGCGATCGTCGCGGCGTCGAACGCCGGCGGCGCGGGCAGCGTCATCGGCGACACCACGACGACCATGATGTGGATCAAGGGCGTAGCGCCCTCCGAGGTCGTTCATGCCTACGTCGCCTCTGCGGCGGCCCTGCTGGTCTTCGGCCTGGCCGCCGCGCGAGCGCAGCAGCGCTTCGCGCCCATCGTCAGGGACGCACCCCGATCGCTGCACGTCGACTGGCTGCGTGTGCTGATCGTCGGATTCGTGCTGACGAGCGCCGTCACGGTCAACGTCTTCGTGAATGTCCGGCACCCGGAACTGGCGGATCATTTCCCGTTCATCGGCACGGCGGTGGCGGCCTCGCTGCTGCTGACCGTCGCTATCCGGCGGCCGGGCTGGGACGCGCTGCCCGGGGCCTTCAAGGGCTCGGTCTTCCTGCTCTGCCTGGTCGCCTCGGCGTCATTGATGCCGGTCGAGGCGCTGCCGGAGGCCTCATGGAAAACGGCGCTCGCACTCGGTTTCGTGTCGGCGGGCTTCGACAACATTCCGCTGACCGCGATGGCCCTGGAGCAGGGCGGCTACGACTGGGGCCTGCTCGCCTACGCGGTCGGCTTTGGCGGCTCGATGCTGTGGTTCGGATCCTCCGCCGGAGTCGCGATCTCCGGGATGTACCCGGAGGCACGATCCACTGCGCGCTGGCTGCGCGAGGGCTGGCTCGTCGCGGTTGCCTACGTCGCCGGCTTTGCGGCGCTACTGGTAACGCTCGGCTGGAACGCGGGGTCCTGAACGCCGACGACGAGGCTGCCCTCGACCACCTCCGCACGCACGCTGGTCGTGGCCAGGACCGCATCGAGCGCCTGCAGCGGCGTCAGGCCTGAAATCGAGCCATGCACGACGATGCCTGCGGCTTCGGATTCAATGTCCGGTGTCGCGTACACGACCTCGCGGCCCAGTTCGCGCGCAGCCCAGGAGAGGAACTGCGCGAGCGGCAAGCCTTCGATGTCGACGGCAGGCGTCGCCGCGGCAATCCAGTCCCAGGATTCCCCATAGAGTGAGGTCGACGCGCGCTCGACGCTGCCGTCGTTCGAAATCGTGAGCTGTTCGCCGGTCCCGCTGTGCTCGACGGCGCCGTTCTTCGCCTGCCACTCGACGCGGCCCTCGCGCACGCGCAGCCGCACGCCGGATTCCAGCAAGCGGACTTCGTACTGGGTGCCCACGTGCCGCAGGGAACCCGCCGGCGTGACCACGTCGAGAGGAGCCGCGGGCGTTGGACCGGGTCCGGCATCGACATACAGCGCCCCGCGCTCCAGGACGACTTGGTCGCCACCCGCCAGCAGGATGCGCGTGTCGTGGTCCATGCGCGCGGAGACGCCGCCGGGCAGCGTCAGCACGCCTCGTCCCGCGGAGCCAGTCCGTACCGCCTGCCCCGATGCAAGCGCCTGTCCGCTGGAAACGGAATCCCAGCCGTCGAGCCATCCGGACCGGACACGAACCTCGCCCGTCGCAAGCGCCAGCGTCGCAACGACGCCCGCCGGGCCGGTCGGCCTTGGCATGGCGACCCAGACGCCGACCGCGGCGGCCAGGAGGCCGGCGGCGAGCGCGAAGCCCGCCCGGCGCTGCCTGTGCCGATGCCCTTCGGCGACCAAGGCGCGCCATTCCGCGCGCAGGCGACTATGTACCGCGCGCTCGACCGCCACCGGCGGCTTGTCCCGCGGACCCGCGGACCTCAGGACCCTTTCAATGTCTGCATCATTCATGACTGAACCTCACGCGCCCAGGCTCGCGGCGACATCATCCGCTTCCGCGCCGAACACCTTTTCCAGCGCTTCGCGAAAAGCGACCCGCGCCCGCGCCAGCAGCGATTGGGCGGCGGTCGTGCCGATTCCCAGGCGTTCACCGATGACCTCGACCGAATCCCCTTCCATGTATTTCCATTCCAGCGCGTCGCCGTAGTTCGACGGCAACTGATCGAGCACCACGCGCACCAGGCGCGCGACCTCGGCCCGTCCGTAGCTCCTGACCAGGTCGTACTCCTCCGGCGCTTCGACCGATTCGATGGCCAGGCGCAAATCGGGCTGGTCGTCGATCAGCACGACATGCCGCGTGCGCCGCCGGGCGCGGATGTAGTCGACGACTTCATGGCGGCAGATCTGGCAGATCCACGTGAACAGGCCGGACTCGCCGCGGAAGTCCGCCAGCTTGCGCATCGCCTTCGTGAGCGCGGACTGCACGACCTCCCGGGTCGCCTCGACGTCGCCATTCAGGCGCGGCAGTGCAAACCGGTACACGCGCGCGAAGTACGAGTTGAAAAACGCCTCGAACGCCTGCTCGTCGCCCGCGAGCATGCGCCGGATGAGCTGCCTGTCGTCTGCCAAGGCCTGGTCCACGCGGCGGGACACCATCAAAAGGTGGGACGCTGGCGCCTTCGACGATCAATCGCGCCTTGTCCGGAACTTCCGATTCTAGCAGCCACCGGTGGAGCGCCATCAGGATCAGCCAGGCAATGGCGGCGCTCGCGAGGTCATGCGACAGGAAATGGGCCCCGCGCGCCTGCTGGCCGAACGAAAAGACCAGGCCGGTCAGGACCGACGCGGCGAGCGCGCCACGGGCAAGCCGCGGGCGCCGGCCGAGCAGCACGAAATAGAACGACATCAGTGCAAACCCGGAAGACGCGTGCGAGCCTGGGTAGCAGCGTGCACGCGGCAGACCATCCGGGCGGTCGCCGAACAGGGACACGTACGGCCGGCTGCCGCCATAGCGTTCGAGGTCGCGCGGACAGTCGACATTGGTGACCTGCTTCAACCCGCCGACCACGGCCGGGCAGAGCAGGAGCGCCGCGGTGACGAAAATCGCGCTGCGGCGCAGCGGCTGCAGCCGCTTCATGCGCAGGCCGGCGATTGCCGTGATCAGCGCGGTCAGGCCGACAATGCGGACGAACCAGCCGCCACCCGTGTGGATCAGGTCCACCGCCCACCAGGTCCTGGCGCCGATCCAGGACTGCGCGACAGGATCGTAGAACCAGGTGTCTGCGATGCGCAGGTCGACCGGACCGGTGACCGCCAGCGCGGCCGCAAAAAGCACAGCGGGCGCCCAGGCCTGCTGGAGCCAGGTCCCCGACGCGGCGCGGCGTGAAAGATACCGGTTTGCCGACGACACGATCAGAAGCTCTGCTTGGTTTCGATCAGGAGTTGTGCGCTGCTGATCGACTTCGGGCCGTCGAGCGGGAAAGCCAAGTCGATATGCAGCACATTGCCGAGTGATGATCTCCTGCTGCCGAGTCGCAGGCCGATGCCGACATCCTTCAGCAAGCCCTGGTTCTGGGTCGGACCGAAGGCGGAATCACCCCAGCTTCGCCCGACGTCGAAGAAAACTGCCCCGCCGACGCTGGCGAGCCGCCACAACGAATACTTCGTGAAGAAACGCTCCTCCAGGGTCAGCAGCGCCCGGCCGCTGCCGGACTGGTAGCGCAGCGGATATCCGCGCAGCCCGGTGTCCCCGCCGATCGACAACTCGTGATCGGCGTCCAGTTCGTGCCCGACGTCGGCACTCAGCCCGGCGAAAAAGACCCTCTTTGGCCCGTACTCGCGATAGAAGCGCACGCCGCCCGACAGCAGGCTGTCGGCAGCGGCGCTCCCTTCGATGCGTCCGGAATAACTGCCGTGCAGGAACAGCGATTTTTCCTCGCTCAAGCGGAAGCCGCGGCTTGCCTCGGCACGAATGATCGCCGCGTCGCGATCAGAGCCGAAAGCGGAGCCGGCCAGCCCGAGCTCGGCCGCATAGCGGATGCCGAAGTGAAAGTCCTCGGTGCGCGCGATCTGGTCGCGATTTCGCGCGGTTGCGAAATCGTCCTGCAAGACTTCCAGGCGCAGAAACGGATAAGTGAAGTTCTTGTCCCCCGGCAGCATTGCCGGAGCGCTCGCCTCTGGCGCGAAAGCGAATCGCGCCTGCTCGTGTCGCAGGCCGGCGATTGCCCGGCGGGTCCACCCGTTGCGCAGGCCCCGCGACCAGCCATGCCGCACTTCCGCCAACTCCTTGTCCTGGCCGTAGCCGGCAACCGGTTCGCCGAGGCGGTAGACGGACTCAATCGATTCCTCCCGCGCTGCCTGGAAACCGGCGCTCCAGCGCGCATCCAGCGCGTAGAACGGGCGCTCGATCAGGAAGGACTTGCCGTCGCCGTCGTCGCTGTCGCGCAGCGCCAGTTCATTGCGCCAGCGGCTGCCTCGCATCGCGGGGTCGCGCCACCTTACCGTGTAGGAGGTGCGGTCGACGTCGTTGGCGAAGTCGAATGCCAGGTGCTTGCCGTAGCCGAAGAGATTGATCTCCTC
>Ga0209640_10001177_pt1 | contig 21780 bp, 18 predicted proteins | sample RifCSP10_1_FD_184018 | JGI IMG/M metagenome (GOLD analysis project Ga0209640, IMG submission 184018) | Soil microbial communities from Rifle, Colorado - Rifle CSP2_sed 10_1 (SPAdes) (version 2) | ecosystem: Environmental > Terrestrial > Deep subsurface > Rock core/Sediment | place: Rifle...
GCGAGTACCTCAAGGCCCCGGTATCCTTGGGAGCAGGCGTCGCGGTCGGGTCGAGCGGCGAGCAGGAGATCGCATGAGGACCGCCGGCCCGGCCGCAGTGCGGTCTGGGTACGCCTTATTTCCGCTTTCCGAGCATCCGTACGCTGCCGCGCCGGCGGATGCCGTTTCGATAACACAGGAAAAAGTGATTCGACCTGCGGGAAAGGTATGGCGCGCCCTGAGGGATTCGAACCCCCAGCCGCCTGATCCGAAGTCAGGAGCTCTATCCGTTGAGCTAAGGGCGCGCTCTATCCCGTGGTGATGCCCGCCAGGCGAACGTCGGAGGCGGCGGACGGCAGGGAGGAAAAGTGGGCCACGACGACGCGGGCCTTTTCGCCCGGGACGGTGACCCACATCGTGGCCCGGACCAGGGACTCCGCGAGCACGCCTCCCTCCTCCTCTTCCTCGTCGACGATCTTCTGGATGCCGTGGACGATTGCGAAGTCGCCGAAGCGGTCGCACCGCAGCAGCTCGAACGACATCTCCCCGGAGGCGTCGAATGTCCCTTCGAGGATGGCCCCGTAGGTCTCCCCGTCGAAAAGGTCCTTCGAGAAATCCTCGAACACCGCGAACCGGGGGTCGTCGAGAGCGAAAAACGTCCGCAGCTTCTCCGGGTCGCGGGCGTTGAAGGCATCGGCGTACCGCGTCAGGAACATGTCGGGGTCGAAACCCATCTCGCTCCTCCCGTCCTTCCCGTGCTTTCCCCCGGGTCCGTACGGCGCGGAAACGCGCGGGGGAAGAAGCATCATATCGAACCCGGAAGGCCAATTCCACCGGCAAGACCGGATTCCCGACAACAAGCCGGCCGGGAGGGGACCGGCGGAACCGCCGGCCGCCCGGCCGGGGACGACGAGGTTACGCCACCGCGTTTTCCTGCGGCCCCCCATCTACTCGGCCTTTCTCTCGCGCCTGCCGGGCGGATACGGGGCGAACCCGTCGCCGGCGTCGTCCCAGAACCGGTTCCGGGTAAACCGGCAGTCGATGACCCCCTTCCGGCAGAGCGAGTTCCGCCACTCGTATTTGAGGAAATGGCGCTCGGCCACCCGGCGCTCCGGGGTGAACCGGACGCGGACCGAGGGGGAATATTTCTCGTCCCCGAACCCGGTGCCCGCGACATCCCCGCTTTTCTCCGGGGCAAGTTCCCGCCGCGCGGACTCCTCCGCGCCCATCGGCCCGGGTTCCCGGGCCCCGTCCCTGTCCTCCTGCCCCATAGGCTCCCTTTCCCGCTGGGAGAACCGGGGAAGAGGGGGAGGGTCCTTCTCGCGGTACACCGCGACGGCCACCACTCCCATTGCCGAGTGGTCGCCGAACGCGCCGGCATACGAGTCCCCGGGGTCCGTGAAGTAGAACCGGTTGACCGTGTCCCGGGCCGTGCGCCATCCGTCGTAGTCCGCCGACTCGTACGGGCCCAGGATGTACATGCGCTCGGTTTTTCGCAGGGTCGACTTTTCGCCGGAGACGATGTTCCGCCCGTCCACGGCCACGACGACGCCTATGCGCCGCCCCGTGTTGTTGCGTATCCTGATCCCGTACAGCTCCCCTTTTTCCGCCTCCACATAGGCCCGGTAGGTGTCGCCCCGGCCGGCCGACCCGGCGCGGTAGAGCGGGAGCAAGCCTTTGCGGTCGGAGACGACTTCCACATCCACGATGGCCGCCGAAGCGGCCGTCGCCCATGCGAGCAGCAGCAAAACCGACATCGACCAGCGGTACCGCCGTTCCGGGAGGAAGGCGACGCAACCCGTTTTCATCGTATTTCTCCTTTCCAAGCCAATTTATTTTCGGGCGGCCGCCCTTCTTACCCCCATGGACAAGCCCCGGCCCCGAAAGGTTCGTTTTTTTTCCGTCGGGGACTGGACGTTTCGAACCGGCGGGGCTACTTTACAGGAATGAATTTTGTCTACCTGTCCCCCCATTTCCCCCCCAATTACTACCCGTTTTGCGTCCGGCTCCGGAACCTGGGGGTGAACGTCCTGGGCCTTGCCGACGCGCCGTACGAAACGCTTCGGCCCGAGCTGCGGCAGGCGTTGACGGAATATTACCGGGTGGACGACATGCACGATTACGGGCAACTCCTGCGCGCCTGCGGGTACTTCACGCACCGGTACGGGAAGATCGACCGGATCGACTCCCACAGCGAGTACTGGCTGGAACCGGAGGCCCGCCTTCGCACGGACTTTCACGTGGCAGGCATCCAGGCGGACGGGATCGCCGCGATCAAGAGCAAATCGCGGATGAAGGAAAAATTCGCGCGGGCGGGCGTGCCCGTGCCCCGGGGCGAGGTGGTGCGGTCCCTGGAAGAGGGAAGGCGGCTCGTCGGGGAAACCGGCTACCCCGTGGTGGCCAAGCCGGACATCGGCGTCGGGGCGTCGACGACGTTCAAGATCGAAAACGACGGCGCATTGGCCCGGTTTTTTTCGACCAGGCCCCCCGGGGACTTTCTTCTGGAGGAATTCGTCGCGGGGCGGCTCTTCTCGTTCGACGGGCTCGCGGACCGGGACGGCAACCCCGTGTTTTTCACCTCCCACGCCTTCAGCCAGGGGATCATGGAGACGGTCAACGCGGACGACCACATGTACTACTACTCCCTGAGGGAGATCCCGCCGGACCTGGAGGAGGCCGGGCGCAGGGTCCTTGCGGAGTTCGCCGTGCGGGAGCGGTTCTTCCACCTCGAGTTCTTCCGGAGGGACCGGGACGACAAGATCGTCGGCCTCGAGGTCAACATGCGCCCGCCGGGGGGGCTCACCACGGACATGTTCAACTACGCCAACGACATCGACATCTACGGGGAATGGGCGAACGTGGTCGTGCACAACCGGTTCGCCGGCGCCTGGTCGCGCCCCTACCACTGCTGCTACATCGGGAGGAAAGACCGAAAGGAATACGCGCACTCCCACGAGGAGATCCTGCTCGCCTACGGGCACCGGATCCCCCACCATGAGAGGATCGACTCGACCTTCCGCGCCGCGATCGGCGACTACGGCTACCTGGCGCGCTCGGCCGACCTGGGGGAGATCCGCGAGGTGGCCGGGTTCATTCTGGAACTGAAATAGAAACGTCCGCCGGAAAAAGGATGGAGCCGTGAACGTCGAGTACCACCGCTGGTGGAGCGGGTACCTCAACCGGGAGATGGAGTTGAAGGTGTATGGACACGGCGGGAAACCCGTTATCGTGTTTCCCGCCGCGGGGGGACGGTTCTACGAGTACGAGGATTTCGGGATGGTGAATGCGGTTCGGCCGTTCCTCGAGGAGGGCCGGATCGTCCTGTTCACCATGGACAGCGTGGATAACGAGTCCTGGCTGAACCGCGGGGCCCACCCGGCCGTGCGCGTCCAGAAGCACAACGAGTACGACCGGTACGTCGTGTCCGAGGTCGTCCCCTTCATCCGGGGCCGCGGCTTCTCCCGGGGGCTCATGGCGACCGGATGCAGCATGGGGGGATATCACTCCGCGAATTTCTTCTTCCGCCACCCGGATGTGTTCGACGCCGTCATCGCGCTGAGCGGAGTCTACCAGCTTCGCGGGTTCATCGGGGACTACATGGACGAAAACATCTACGTCCACGTCCCGCTCGCCTACCTTCCCGGCCTGTCGGACCCTTGGTACCTGGACCGGTACCGGATGAGCAAGATCGTGATCTGCGTCGGGCAGGGCGCCTGGGAGGACGAGATGCTGGCGGACGCCCGGGCCCTGAAAACGATTCTCGAGGAGAAGCAGGTTCCGGCCTGGGTCGATTTCTGGGGGCACGACGTGAATCACGACTGGCCGTGGTGGCGCAAACAGATGCCGTATTTTCTCGGAAAACTGGGTTTTTAAGTCGGGCGGGAACCTTTATCCCGGCTTGCGCGTCTAAGGATTAGCACTCATCATTTCCCTCCGATTGGTGAGCCTGGGAAAAGGGGGGCCGCTTGTGGCAGGGTGGCCTCCCTTTTTCTTTCCGAAAGAAGCAAACCCCCTTCGTCAGTCGAGGAAGAGGTCCGGGAGAAGGTCGGCGCCGGGCTCGTACGCGTAGCGGGAGAAATCCGTAACTCCTTCGGCTGCAAGGACTTCCTCGTCGATAAAGAAGTTCCCCGTGCAGGTACGGCTGTCGCGCATGAGGATTGCGTGGGCCGCGTCGGCCACGATCTCGGGCTTGCGGCAGTTTTTCAGGTCGACCGCCCCGCCCAGCATCGCGACCGCTGCCGTGGCGATCACGGTCCGCGGCCACAGGGCGTTGACCCCGATCCCGGCGTCCCGGAACTCCTCGGCCATTCCCAGCACGCACATGCTCATTCCGTACTTCGCCATCGTGTAGGCGCAGTGGTACTGGAACCATTTCGGGTCCATGGCGAGGGGAGGGCTTAAGGTAAGAATGTGCGGGTTGACCGACTTCCGAAGATACGGGATGCACACCTTGGAGCAGGCGTAGGTCCCGCGGACGTTCACGCCGAACATGAGGTCGAACCGCTTCATCGGGGTCGCGAGCGTGCCGGTGAGGCTGATGGCGCTGGCGTTGTTCACCAGGATGTCGATCCCCCCGAACGTCTCCGCGGCCTTCGCGGCCGCCGCTTCGATCTGGTCCTCGAAGCGCACGTCCACCGGGACAGGCAGAGCCTTGCCGCCTGCCCCCTCGATCTCCTTGGCGGCCGTGTGGATCGTCCCCGGGAGCTTCGGATGGGGTTCGACGGTCTTGGCGGCGATGACGACGTTCGCGCCGTCGGCGGCCGCCTGGAGGGCGATCGCCTTGCCGATGCCGCGGCTGGCCCCGGTGATGAAGAGCGTCTTCCCTTTCAGCGTGGGGTGGATGCAGACGTAGCGCTCCATCGGTGGACGGCCTCCTTTACGCCTTCGAGAACAGGGCGATCGACAGGGGATTCAGGGAAAGCGTGACGGTTCCATGGGACCGCAGACTCTCCTGGGCCGGGCTTCCGGGTCCGCCCCACCTCCCGTCGGAGGAATCCACGAGTCTCTCCCACCGGCCGGGAGGAAAGGGCAGCGAGAGAGAGACGGGGTCGGAGCCGAAATGGAAGACCGTCGCGGTCTGGCCGGAGCCTCTCCACCGGCGCACGAAAAGCACCTTCTCGGTTTCCCGGGCCGTAACCTCGATGTCCTCCTTGCTCAGCCGGGAGAGCACCGGGTGATCCTTCCGGAGCAGCAGGAGCTCCCGGTAGAACTCCATCAGCGTCCGGTGGTGTCCCCCTTCCCGAAGCCCATAGTCGATCCGGGACTTGAGGAACGTCGCCTCGTCCTGCGGATCGGGAATCTCCCCCTCCCACCGGAAGGCGGTGAACTCCTCCTTGCGCCCCTTGCGCACCGCCTCGATGAGATTTCCGTCCGCATGGCTGATGAAGTACAGGAACGGGGCGGTTTCCCCGTACTCCTCCCCCATGAAGAGGAGGGGAAGGAAGGGAGAGAGAAGGACAACCCCCGCCGCGAGCTTCAGGGCCTCGAAGGATACCAGCACGGAAAGCCTCTCGGCGCGCATCCGGTTCCCCACCTGGTCGTGGTTCTGGGAGAAGACCACCAGTTGACGCGCGGCTGCATGCCGGGAAGAATTGCCGTGGCGGCGGTTGCGATAGGCAGAATACCGCCCCGCGTAGACGAAACCCTCGGCGTACGCCCGGGCCAGATGGTCGACGGAGCCGAAATCCCCGTAATATCCGTCTTTCTCCCCGGTCAGCAGGACGTGGAGGGCGTGGTGGAAGTCGTCGTTCCACTGGGCGGAAAGGCCCAAGCCCCCCTCCTCTTTCGGGGTGATCACCCGCGCGTCGTTCAGATCGCTCTCCGGGATCAGGTAGACTTTCCGTTCCGTCCTTTCGGCCAACCCCCGCACCGCGTTGGCCAGTTCCGACAGAAACGGGTACGCGCTGAAGTCCATGATCCCGTGGATCGCGTCCAGCCGGAGGGCGTCCATGCGGAACTCGGTAAGCCAGCAGAGGGCGTTCTCCAGGAAATATCGACGGACTTCGTCGCTGCCTGGACCGTCGAAGTTGAGGGCCTCCCCCCACGGCGTCCGGTACCGGTCGGTGAAGTAGGGCCCGAAATCCTCCAGGTAGTTCCCCTCGGGCCCCAGGTGGTTGTATACGACGTCGAGGACGACCGCCATTTCCCGCCGGTGGCAGGCGTTCACGAGTTTTTTCAACCCCTCGGGTCCCCCGTAGCTGTCCTGCACGGCGAAGGGGTACACCCCGTCGTACCCCCAGTTCCTGCTCCCCGGGAACTGGGCCACCGGCATCAGCTCGATTGCCGTGACGCCCAGCTCCCGCAGGTCGTCCAGGCGGGGGATGACAGCGTCGAAGGTCCCTTCGGGCGTGAAGGTCCCCACGTGGATTTCGTAGAGGATGTACGACTCGAGGGGGAGGCCGGTCCATTCCCCGTCCTCCCAGGGAAAGGCGTCCCGGTCGACGACCCGGGAGGGGCCATGGACGCCCCGGGGCTGGAACCGGGACGCGGGGTCGGGTCGCTCCTTTTCCCCGTCCAGCCGGTACAGGTAGAGGGTGCCGGGCGGAACGTCCTCCGCCACGCCGTGATGGCATCCCCGCTCGTCCCGTTCGAGCGCCACGGTCCGCTCCCGCGGGGAGAGAAGGCGGACCTCCACCTTTTCCGCCTTCGGGGCGTAGACGAGGAACCGGCAGCGGCCGTCTCCGAGAGGGGTCGCGCCGAGGGAAACCCCGATGGCTCCGTTCACGTTTTTCTCGCCTCGCTCTTGAAGAACACGGTCGAGAGGGGGGGAACGGTGATCGTCAGGACGTGAAGACGGCCGTGGGCGGAGATCGGAGCGGCGTCCGCACCGCCGATGTTCCCCTGCCCGCTCCCGCCGTACTCCCGGCCGTCGCTGTTCAGCATTTCCCGCCAGCCCCCCCCCCGGGGCACGCCCACGCGGTAATTGTGCCGCGGGACGGGGGTGAAGTTGCAGACGACGAGGATGATGTCGCCCGTGGACTGCCCCTTCCGCAGGAAGGTCAGGACGCTCTGCTCGGCGTCGTGGCAGTCGACCCACTCGAACCCGGCCGGGTCGAAGTCGAGTTCGTGCAGCGCCGGCTCCCTCCGGTACAGGGCGTTCACCTCTTCCACCCAGCGGGAAAGCCCCGCGTGCGCGGGATCCGCGAGAAAATGCCAGCCGAGGCTTTCGTCGTGGTTCCACTCCTGCCACTGCCCGAACTCCCCCCCCATGAAGAGGAGCTTCTTTCCCGGCTGGCCGTACATATACCCGTAGAGCGCGCGCAGGTTGGCGAACTTCTGCCAGGTGTCCCCGGGCATCTTGCCGAGGAGCGACCCTTTCCCGTGGACGACCTCGTCGTGGGAGAGGGGGAGGATGAAGTTCTCCGAGAAGGCGTACACCATCCGGAAGGAGAGCTTGTCGTGATGGTATTTCCGGTGCACCGGGTCCTGCCCCATGTACACGAGCGTGTCGTGCATCCACCCCATGTCCCACTTCATGCCGAACCCCAGCCCCCCGAGGTGGGTCGGCCGGGAGACCATGGGCCAGGCGGTGGACTCCTCGGCAATCGTGACGATGTCGGGGCGTCCCCTGTACACGTCCTCGTTGAAGCGTCGCAGGAAGGCAATCGCCTCGAGGTTCTCCCGGCCGCCGTACTGGTTGGGAATCCACTCCCCCTCCTTGCGCGAGTAGTCGAGGTAGAGCATCGAGGCCACGGCGTCCACGCGCAGGCCGTCGGCGTGGAAGACGTCGAGCCAGTAGTAAGCGCTCGAGAGAAGGAAGCTCTGGACCTCCGTGCGGCCGTAGTTGAAGATCTGCGTGTCCCAGTCGGGGTGGTGCCCCTGCCGCGGATCGGCGTGCTCGAAGAGGTGGGTCCCGTCGAAGTAGTTGAGCCCGTGGCCGTCCTTGGTGAAGTGGGAAGGGACCCAGTCGAGGATCACCCCGATGCCGTGGCGGTGCAGGGTGTCGATGAGATACATAAAGTCCTGCGGCGTCCCGTACCGGCTGGTGGGGGCGAATAACCCCGTGACCTGGTATCCCCAGGAACCGTAGAACGGGTGCTCCATCACGGGGAGGAACTCCACGTGGGTGAAGTTCATCTTCGTGAGATAGTCCGCGAGACGCGGTGCCAGCTCCCGGTAGGTCATCATCCGGCCCCCCTCCTCGGCGGGGACCCGCATCCACGATCCCAGGTGCATCTCGTAGATGGAGATGGGGCTGCCGGCGCCGTTTTTGCCTCCCCTGTCCTTCATCCACTCCCCGTCCTCCCAGTCGTACCACAGGTCCCACACGACGGAGCCGGTGTCCGGGGAAACCTCGCAGTAAAAGGCGAACGGGTCGGACTTGTCGTACCGGTACCCGTTCAGCCGGGAGACGACGTGATACTTGTAGGTGGTCGCCCGCATGATGCCGGGAATGAATCCCTCCCAGATCCCGGAGACCCCCTTGGTCCGCAGGGGGTGGGAGCCGGGGTCCCAGCCGTTGAAGCTCCCCGTCACGAACACTTCTTTCGCGTTGGGGGCCCAGACGGCGAAGTAGGTCCCCTCCTCGCCGTCCACGGTCATGAAGTGGGATCCCAGCTTCTCGTACAGCCGGTAGTGGCGCCCCTCGTTGAAAAGATAGAGGTCCTGGTCCGCCAGAAGGGTCACGTCGTATCGCATGGGTCTATCCCACCTCCTCACCTGGTCGGCTCGCTCTCCTGCCCCGGGGGCTTCCCGGACGCGCCTTCTCCCCCTTCCGGAGACGGTCCACCTCCCGGAGGGCGTGGATCACGTCGGGCATCTCGCGGAAGGCCTCGAATCCGTGCCTCGCTTTCCGGAGCCAGTTCGGCCGCTCCTTCCACGTTCCGGGCACGTTCTGGGGATGGGTCTCCCCGTACAGGTCCTCGAGGTTGGCGATGACAACGCCGGCTTTGCTTGCCGCGAGGGACGAAAGGCACGCCGCCAGGGCCGCCTGCGCTCCCGGATGGTTTTCCCCGAGCCATCCTTTGCTCCGGAGGAACGACGAAAGGGCTTTTATCATCCGGAGTCGCCTCCCCCTTTCCTTCCTGGCGCCTTCTTCGTCGAGAAGCCCGAGTTCGATCCGGTCGTCGATATCCAGCCCCCCCCAGAAGGAAGCGAAGGTGGGCATGTCGTGGGTGTTCACGCATGCCAGGGATTCCGCCAGGACCGGCCGAAGCGCCTTTGCGGGATCCGGCGAAAGCCCGAATTGGACGACGAACATCCGGGAAAGTCCGTGCCTCGCCATCGCCGGTCGGACGTACGGGGGAACGGTCCCCAGGTCCTCCCCCACGATCCGGACTCCGTTCCTTTGCGACTCGAGAGTGAGGACGGCGTAGAGTTCCTCGGGCGGATACCCGACATAGGTCCCCTCCCGGGCGGTCATCCCCCTCGGCACCCAGAAAAAGCGGTGCAGTCCCATCACGTGGTCGATCCGCAGGATCCCCGCGTGGCGGAACTGGAGACGCAGGCAGGCGCGGAAGTACCGGTATCCCTCCTCGCGGCTTCTCACCGGATGCATCGGGGGGAACCCCCAGTCCTGTCCCTGGGTGAAAAAGTCGTCGGGAGGCGCCCCCGCGGAAACGGAAAGGACGAACAGGTCGCGGTTGCGCCAGACGTCGTAGCTGTCGTAGCTCACCCCGAGCGGCAGATCCAGGTAGAGCGCCTCCCCCCTCTCCCGGAAACGCTTCGATATCGCCCCGAATTGCTCCTCGAAGACGAACTGCGCATAGAGGTGGTACCGCTTCTCCTCCTCGTCATACGCCTCCGGCGTGATCGCACCGTCGCGGAGCGCCGCGGGCCACGCCGGCCAGGGGGACCGCTGCTTCTCCCCTGTCGCCCGGAAGACGGCATACTCCTCCCCGTCGGGGTTTGCGGCCAGAAACTCCCGGAAGGCATCTTGCCGCCCGGGTTCGCTCCCCGCAAAAAAGGACCGGGCCAGCTCCCTGATGACCCTGCGCTTAAGGGCCATCCCGCGCCGGTAGTCCACGAGCGGAGCGGCCCGCAGCGCATCGACCTCTTCGCGGAACCCGGGAGAGGAGAGAAGCTCCCGGGCCGGGGCGCACGCGGAAAATTCGGGTACCCGGGCGACGTCGAGGTAGAACTCGTTCCAGAAAAGACGGCTCGCCGGGGCGTACGGGCTCGGGTTGAACGGCTCGGAGAGAAACGCGGCGAGAAGCGGCAAGGTTCCCACCACCTTCCCCCCCAGCCCGGACACCCACTCCATGAGGTCCGCAAGGTCGGTGAGGTCGCCGCTTCCCAGGCTCCTCCGGGAGTGGAGCGCGTAGAGAGGGAGAAAGACGCCCCATGCCTTTTCCCCTCCTTCTTCCCGGGGGGCATACGCCTTCCGGGGGGCAGCGATGACCAGGGCTTCCGCTTCCTTCCCCCCGACCTCCGCCGTCAGGCGGTGGTACCCGAGGGGCAACCCCCCCAGCAGATCGACCGTCTTCACCACATACCGTTCGCCCTCGACCTGCGTTCCCTGCGCCGCGGGAAGGAGCGACAGGTCGCACGGAAGGTCCAGAACACCCCCGTCCTCGAGGCGCAGATGGAGGCCGATCCGGGCGTCCGACAAGGTGCCCGGGAGTCGAAGCGAAATCTCCGCGGGACCGCCGTCCCACGCCACCACGACCGGTTCGCACGGACGGCGCCATCGCGCCTGCTCGCGCTCCCGCAGCGCGTCCCGGGCCTCTTCGGCCTTCGTGAGCGGCGCCCCGAGCGCCCGAAGGACGGCCAGGAGCGTATGCGGGGAGACCTGCACCCTCTTGTGGGTGATGTCGTAATACGCGGTCTGGACGCCGCAGGCGCGCGCCAGCCGTCCGAGCCAGCGCGACTCCCTGGTCGAAGGCGCCGTCATTCGGGCATCTCCAGCAGCTGCAGGATCCTGCGCAGGGGGAACGGTTTTCCCATCTGGCTCCTGCCGTGTTTGCCTACGTGATTCCCCTCTTCCCCGGGGATGCTCCCGGAAACGCAGACGCCGCCTTTCTTTGACCAAGCGTCATGAAGTCGCAACGGAGCGGCTCGGGCGGGAGTACCGAATACGGGAAACGGGGAAATTATATCTCAGCCGTTCCCCCCGGGGCAAGGCGCGCAACAGGCGCTGTAGCGCAATAGGTGCTGTAGCTCAATAGGCGCCGCGGACACCCCAGCGGGGCCTTCACGTCAAATCAGTGTCGGTCCCCATCCCGGTGTCGAGCGCGGGATAGGGCAAAGGGGCTACCTCGGCGCGGCGAGATCGAAGGTCCAGTAAGGGGCGGACGGGGTGCCTAAATATACCCCTTCCGCGTAGGCGGCGCCGATCTCCTCGAAGGCGGGGTTCATGATGTTTCGGCAGTGCCCGTCGCTATCCAGCCACCCCTGCATCACGGTGGAGACCGTGGGATAGTTCACGGCGATATTCTCGCCGTACGTTCTCCAGTCGTATTCTTCACGGGTGATCCGGTCCCCCGGAGAGGTGCCATCCGACCCGGTGTGGGAGAAGAACTCGTTGATCGCCATGTCGGACGAATGGAGGTAGGCGGCCATGGCGAGGTTGTCGTTCCACTCCACGGCAGGGGCTGCGGGGTGGGAGGTGCTCCCGCACATCCGGGCCAAGGAGCGGGCCTGGTTGACGGCATCGAGGAACTCCTGACGGATCGATTCGATCCCCGGAATTCCCGTTCCCGAACCGGGAACCCCTGGGGGGGGAGCCGGGGGGGAAACGGATCCCGAATCGCCACTGCCGCATCCGCACAGAAAAGCCAGCAGGACGCCCATCAGGAAGAGGCAAACCTGCCCCGTGTGCATTTCCTTCCTTTTCATCGGCCACCCCCCACCCTGTCGATACGGACTATTTCGGAAGGAAACCCCTAAGTCCTTAGCGGGAGTCGATTACGGAAAAGCCGCGAAAACCTATTGCGTCTTGAAGTTTGAAAAACGCGTGCAATAATATCTCTTTCCACAGGGAAGGAAGCAATACCGAAGGGATCCGTGGATTCCGAATCGGGAAGGGAAACTATCGGGAAGCTCGACTTCCCCGCTGCAAGAGAGGCTGGGACAGCCAAGGAACTCCTCTTCCTGCGAAAGGAGGTGGAACCGGAAGGATCTCGTGTACCGTCTCGTAAATAGCTTGACGCACCGAGAGCGTCGATGCGCCGCGCCAGCAAGGCGCGCGATGGAGGCATACCGTTGAGTATGGGGAAGAAGCGCAACGAAGCGGGAGCGAGGCGCTCGAATGCCAAGGGATTTGCGAGACGGTGCACTAGGGGGACTTCGAAACGGAACTCATCTTCGCAGAAAACGAACATCGGGAAAATCATGGTGTTTTCCGATCCTTGACGAAAGGAGCATCCGATGGACGGGAAGGAAAGAAGCATTTTGCAGTTGATCGGTATTGCATTAGCGATGGGTATGCTGCTCTCGAGTGGTTGCGCATCCAAGAACGTTATTCTTTCCAGGCAAAAAGTTTCCCAGGCGGAAAAAGACATCCACGAGGCCAAGGCTAGCAATGCTTCGCTTGGCGCACCCGTTGAACTGACGACTGCGGAGGGAAAATTCTCACTGGCCAAAGAGGCACTCGCGAAGGAGGAGTATGAAAAAGCAGGACGACTGGCGGATGAAGCCTCGGTCGATGCCGAGTATGCGCGTGTCAAAGCCACTTCCGAGAAGAATAAGAAGACCGCGGCGGAGATGCGGAAAAACATCGAATCCTTGCGCCAGGAAATCCAGCACCAATCCAAATAAACACTCATCAAGGGAGGAATGGAAGATGAATCTTGCGAGATGGAAGGGTATGGGAAGAGGATCGGGTATTCTCCTTCCGTTGAGTCTGATTTTTTCCCTCGTCATTGGGTGCGCCCCCTCCATGATGGCCAAGGACCAGTTGGAGCGAGCCCGCAGAACATATGCGCAGGCCAAGGCGGACCCGAATGTGGAAACCTTTGCACCGATTCAACTTGCGGACTCTGGCAAGGCCGTCCAGAAAGCAGAGCAGGCTCGTAATTCGGATGAGATGCTTCATTTGGGCTACCTGGCGGAGAGGAAAGCCCAGATCGCCATGACCTTTGCAGAAGGAAAGATGGCGGAAAAGGATTTCGAGAAACTGAACACCGAGACGGCTCTCGTCATTGCCCAGAAACGGGAACAGGAGGCGGAAAAAGCCAGGCACGAAGCGGAACAGGCCAGGCTTGCGGCCAAGACGGAAGCGGAAAGGGCGGCGATAGCCAAGAGGGAGGCGGAACGGGCCCGATTGGCCGCCCAGGTGGAGTCGGAGAAAGCCGCCAAGGCCAGGGCCGATGCCGAACAGCTCATGATGGAGTTGTCGGACCTCAAGGCCAAGCAGACGGAACGCGGGATCGTATTGACCATCGGTGACGTGCTGTTCGCCTTCGGGAAGGCCGATCTGTCACCGAAGGCGGACAGAAACGTGGAAAAGCTGGCCGACTTCCTGAAAAAGTATCCGAACCGGAACGTGTTGATCGAAGGTCATACGGACAGTATCGGATCGGAGGAATACAACCTGGGTCTTTCCCGGGAACGGTCCGAATCGGTGAAGGAAAAACTGGTGGGGGACGGGATCGAACCGGACCGGATCACCACCGTGGGGTACGGGAAAAAATATCCGGCGGTCAGCAACGATACGGAGGCCAACAGGGCATTGAATAGGCGGGTGGAGGTGATCATCCTGAACGAGGGGGTCAAGGCGGAGACCCAGCTTCGAGAGTAGGAGAACCTGCCGCGGCCGGAACGGCAAAGGGGCTGCGGCGTTTGCCGCAGCCCCTTGTTTTTTCTGGTGGGCCACGAAGGATTCGAACCTTCAACCTCCTGATTAAGAGTCAGCTGCTCTGCCGGGTTGAGCTAGTGGCCCACGGGTTGAAAGAACGGAAAAGGGAACGCCCGACTTCTTAGGAACGTCCCTGTTCTTGGTGGCGCGCCTGGGAGGAATCGAACCTCCGCACCCGGCTCCGGAGGCCGGTGCTCTATCCCCTGAGCTACAGGCGCCCTTTCCTGATCGCATAGAGATGGGGTGAGTGACGGGGATTGAACCCGCGGCCACCAGGGCCACAACCTGGTGCTCTGCCAACTGAGCTACACTCACCACCTGGCAAAAGGCGAAAGAGAATTATACAAACCGGGGCGCGGCGGGTCAACGGGAAACGGCTTAAAAGAACTTTCCTCAACTCACGGAATGTCCCAAACGTCCTCCAGCTCGTCTACGGACGGAACCGGCGGAGACGGAGGGCATTCGAGACGACGGTGACCGACGACAGCCCCATCGCCGCCGCGGCCAGGATGGGGGAAAGCAAAACCCGGAAATGGGGGAAGAGAACCCCCGCGGCCACCGGGATGAGCACGACATTGTAGGCGAACGCCCAGAACAGATTCTGGCGGATGTTCCGGAGGGTGGCGCGGCTCAAAGCGATGGCCGTCGCCACCCCCTGGAGGTCTCCGCTCATCAGGACGATATCCCCCGCCTCGATCGCGATGTCCGTTCCCGTTCCGATCGCCATCCCGACGTCAGCCGCAGCGAGGGCCGGGGCGTCGTTGATCCCGTCCCCCACCATCGCGACGACCTTTCCTTCCGCCTGGATCCTGCGCACTTCCTGCGCCTTCTGATCGGGAAGGACCTCGGCTCGCACGCGCCCGATCCCGGCCCGGTCGGCCACCGCCTTCGCCGTCCTCGTGTTGTCGCCGGTCAGCATCACGACATCGAGCCCCATCCCGCGCAGGACCCTGATCGCCTCGGGGGCGCCCTCCTTCACCTCGTCGGCGACCGCCACGATCCCTGCCGCCTTTCCGTCCACGGCGACGAAGATGACCGTGGCTCCCGACGCCGATAGCTCCTGCGCGTCGGGAAGAAGCGCCGCCGCGTCGATCCCCTCCTCCTCGAGCCACCTTGCGCTGCCCACGTGGACGCGCCGTCCCGAAACCCCGGCGCGCACTCCGTGGCCCGGCCGGGAGAAGAACTCCCCGGGAGACGAGAGGGTAAGTCCCTTTTCTTTTGCCCCGCGCACCACCGCGCCGGCCAGGGGATGCTCCGACCCGGTCTCGGCGGATGCGGCAAGCCTAAGAAGCTCCCGCTCCCCTTCCGGTCCGCGGAACGGACCGGAGGGGGCGCCCCGGACCCCGGAGAAATCCGGTCTCCCGCGGGTGACCGTGCCCGTCTTGTCGAGAACGACGGTGTCCACCTTGTGCGTCGTCTCCAGCGCGGCCCCGCTGCGGATCAGGATCCCCAGCTCCGCCCCCTTCCCCGTCCCCACCATGATCGACGTGGGGGTGGCAAGCCCGAGCGCGCAGGGGCAGGCGATGATCAGGACCGAAATGGCGCTGAGCATCGCTAGGTTGAGCCGCGGCTGCGGCCCGAAGACCCACCAGGCGGCGAAGGTAAGCAGAGCCACGCCCATCACCGAGGGAACGAAGTACGAAGCGATGACGTCCGCCAGGCGCCCGATCGGGGGCTTGCTCCCCTGGGCCTCCTGCACCATCTTCACGATCCGGGACAGGACCGTGTCCTTCCCCACGTGCGTGGCGAGCACGACGAGCCGGCCGTTCACGTTCATCGTACCGCCCGTCACGGCGTCGCTTTTCCCCTTGTCTACGGGGATCGGCTCCCCCGTCATCATCGACTCGTCGATCGAGCTGGTCCCTTCCTCCACCGCGCCGTCCACCGGGACCTTCTCCCCCGGGCGCACGACGACCCGCTCCCCGGCCATCACCGCCTCGAGAGGGACGTCTACCTCCTCGCCGCCGCGGATCACGCGCGCGGTCTTCGGCTGCAAACCGATCAGCTTTTTCACGGCTTCGGACGTTTTCCCCTTCGCCCGCGTCTCGAAATACCTCCCGAGAAGGATGAGGACGATGATGGCCGCGGAGGTGTCGAAATAGACGTGGGGGGCGGCTCCCTCGATGGCGAACAGCATGGGAAGGAAAGTGGCGACGAGACTGTACGTGTAGGCCACCGTCGTGCCCAGCGCGACCAGCGTGTTCATGTCGGTCGTCCCGTGTTTCGCTGTGCTCCAGGCTCCGCGGTAGAACCGGGACCCGACGTAGAACTGGATCGGGGTCGCCAGGGCAAGCTGGAGGAGTGCGCTCGCGAACGGGGACAGGGGGAATCCGCCGGGGCCGGACAACATCTCCCACTGCGCGAGAAGAAACAGCGGAACGCCGAGCAGGAACCCGACGCGAAGCCGGGTCATGAGCGACCGCTCCTCCTCGCGCTGCATCCGCTCCTGACGCGCGACCGGGTCCTCCTCCGCCTCGAATTCCGGGACGGCGTACCCCACCTTTTCGACCGCCGCGCGCAGACCGCCGACGTCCGCCACCCCGGGGAGGAAGACAACCGTCCCGGACTGCGTGGCAAGATTCACGCTCGCGGAGAGGACTCCGGGGACCGAGGCGAGGGCCTTTTCCACCCGGGCGACGCAGGAGGCGCACGTCATCCCTTCGACGGGGAACTCCGTTTTCCGGGCGGGGACTTCGTACCCGGAGTCGCGGATCGCGGTGGCCAGCTTCTCCGGCCCCGTTTTCATCGGATCGGCCGCGACCGTCGCGGTCTTCGTCGCCAGGTTGACCGAGGCTTCCGTTACGCCTTCCACGCGGGACAAGGCTTTTTCCACACGGGCGACGCAGGAGGCGCACGTCATCCCCTCCACCGGGAAGGTCCACCTCGCCATTTTCCCGGGCACCTCTCCGGGAGAAGGGGTAAACGATTCCGGCGGCACATGCAGCGCCGCGCAATGGATCACCTTGTGTTCCGTCATCGCCTTGGTTCGATGATCGAAATGCCCCTCCCGGCTCAAATTGGCCGGATCGGCCGCCGGGGTTTGCTGCTATAATCCTATCACCCCGCGCGCCTGTAGCTCAGGTGGATAGAGCAGCTGCCTTCTAAGCAGCGGGCCGGGGGTTCGAGTCCTCCCAGGCGCGCCATTATTCCTGTTGTATATCAAGCAATTGCGGACCCAACCTTCGCAAAGACTTCCTCGTGAGAGGCCTTTGTTTGCACGGGGTTTACAGTCCATGCGGTTCTTCCTCTTCAACCCCCTCCCTTTCCCTCACAGATGCCAAGTGTTATTTCTATAACATAACGTAAGTTTCTTTCCTCAAGCGGCACATGAAAGGAGGACGCACATGACCGTCCAGGTGAATAGCCCGGCACCGGCGTTCGAGTTGTCAGGGGTTGTGGGGAAGCAGTTCCAGGAGGTTAAGCTGTCTGATTACGCGGGGAAGTGGGTCGTCCTGTTTTTCTACCCACTGGACTTCACCCCGATATGACACTCCGAGATCCTCGAGTTCTCCCGGAGGGAGAGCGAATTCGCGGTTGAAGGTGCGCAGATCCTCGGGGTCAGCACGGACAGCAAGTTTTCCCACCTTGCATGGGTCAATCAAGAACTTGGGGAGTTGAAATACCCCCTTCTTGCCGATTTCTCCAAGCAGGTTTCGAAGGATTACGGAGTCCTGCTGGAGAGGCTTGGTGCTGCGCTGCGGGGGACATTCATCATTGATCCGGACGGGCTCGTCCGGGCGTACATCGTGCAGGACTTGACCGTGGGAAGGAGCGTCGACGAGGTTCTGCGGCTCGTTTCCGCGCTTAAAACCGGGGAACTGTGCCCCGTCGGATGGCACCCCGGGAAACCATTTTTGCCGCCAATCCCGAAAAACGCCCGGCGTTAGTCCGGAGTCCCTTTATTCTTCGCAATGGTGCCGAAGGGGAGGCTCGAACCCCCACGGGTTTCCTCACCTCCCCTGTGCAAGCTCCCCCCTCTATCGTTCCAATGGGCCAGGCAGGTGGAATTTGGCAGGAATCGAAATTGCTGTACGCATCCAATCCCGCTCAATGCCCGGCCTCATCTCCCCACAGCTCCTTGAGCCGCTGGTCACGACCGCACCCGTTGCGATAATACCGATAACGAATCGGGTTTTTCTTGTAGTATTGCTGGTGATACTCCTCGGCCGGATAGAACTCCCCCGCCTTGGTAACCCCGGTGACGATCAGCTCCTTGAAGGGTTTGGACTTCTCCAGCGACCCCTTCGACTTCAGGGCCAGTAGGCGCTGCTCCTCACTGTGATAGAAAATCCCGGGGCGGTACGGGGAACCGACGTCGCAGAACTGGCGGTCGGCGACGGTCGGGTCCGTGTTGTGCCAGAAGACATCGAGCAACTTGGTGTAGCCGATTCGTGTCGGGTCGTAGACGATCTGGACCGCCTCTGCGTGGCCGGTTCCTCCGGCGGATACCTGCTTGTATGTCGGATTTTTCATATTTCCACCGGTATACCCGGACGTGACCGAGACCACCCCGGGCAACTTGTCGAACGGCGCTTCCATGCACCAGAAGCAGCCGCCGGCAAACGTCGCCTTCTCGAATTTCCCGGTGGCCGTTTCCGTCGTTTTCTTCATCGAGTCGTTCCCGGCCATGACGTTGGCGGCTGCGATGAACGACAACAACAACGTGATCATGAACCCTTTTCGTATCGACATGGTCTTCCCCCCTTATCTTCCTTCCATCTCCACCTTGGCGAACGTCAGGGCCGCCGAGTTCATGCAGTAGCGAAGCCCGGTCGGTTTCGGCCCGTCCTCGAACACGTGACCCAAGTGGGCATCGCACCTTGCGCAAAGCACCTCGCTCCTTTTCGTGAACAAGCTCCAGTCACTCTCGGTGCGGATATTCTCCCTGGCGATCGGGGCATAGAAACTTGGCCATCCCGTCCCGGAATCGTACTTGGTCTCCGAACGGAACAGGTCCGTTCCGCAGCACACGCACCGGTAGACCCCCTTCTCGTTGTGTTTATCGTACTTGCCGGTAAACGCCCTTTCCGTTCCCTTCTTCCGGGTGATCCTGAACTGTTCGGGGGTCAACTGGCTCCGCCACTCCTTCTCCGTCTTGACGACTTTTTCCGTCGTGACATACCCCCTTTCAGCGACGGAATAGATCTTTATCCGTTCCTTCTCCATCGCATTCCCGGCATTCCGGGCCTGCGGCATCTCCGCGGCGTGCACCCGACCCTTCGGGAACGAAAGGTCGAGCAGCGTGCCTCCCGCCAATAGGAGGGCGGCACGAAGGAACTCTCCTCTTCCCATCATCGCTGTCATCAATTTATCCATTTTGCGTCTGCCTCCCGTCGATTCATTTGGTGATGGTTCGACTTCCACCTGTCCATTAGTGGCGGCACGAGGGAAATTCTTACACTCCTGCCGATCTTTTCTTGAACGGATGATCCATCCACACTTCGGCCAATCGTAACGAGTAGCCCGACTGCAGGGTATGCGAGGCATGTCGACGACCTCGGTGGGTGCTGCGGCCGCCGGGACAACGGCAGAGCAAGGATGTGCGCTGAGAGGAGGACCGGCAGAGCGATTCTTTTCAACATCCTTCGCTCCGCATCCTCCCGTCGGTCCGATTCATGTGATCCTCTTATCGAAGCGATGAATAGCCACCGCCTCCTTCTGGTCCAGATCTCCCGGTTCGACCGGTTCAAGGATCCGGTGGGTGTGGTCGCGGCGTACCGCATGGTGCGCAAGGTCGCTCCGGTCCAACTGGTCCTTGCGGGGGGAGGAGCCACCGACGATCCGGAGGGGAAGGCGGTTCTGGAGGACGTGTTGGAGGCGGCCGGGAACGACCCGGACCTCCACGTCCTTCTTCTCCCCCATGACTCCCACAAGACGGTGAACGCCCTCCAGCGGCTGGCGACGATCATCCTGCAGAAGTCGACCCGGGAGGGATTCGGACTGACGGTGACCGAGGGAATGTGGAAGGGGAAGCCGGTCATCGGTGGCGACGTCGGCGGGATCCGCCTCCAGGTAGTGAACCACCACACGGGATTTCTCGTGAACACCCCCGAAGGGGCGGCCCACCGGATCCGCTACCTGCTCCACCACCGGGACAGCATCGATCGGATGGGAGCGACCGCGAGGGAGTTCGTGCGGGAGAATTTCCTGCTCACGCGGCATATCCGGGAATACCTGACGCTCATGCTGGTCACGCTTCGCCCCACGCAAGGGAACGTGATCGAGGTGTGATCCCGGGGGATTTCTTCCGTCGACCCCTACGGGGTCGATATCGCACCGCCTCATGTGAAGCCGGAGCCCGCGGTGCAGGCATAGCAGTAGTCCCCGATCGCGATCGGGGCGCCGGGTGCGGGGAGTTCACGGACATCCGAGACGTGGACCTTGTGGTCTCCGGTGGGCCGATCGACGGCGAGGTTGAAATCGCAGTCGTACAGAAATCCGTCCCATGAGACGGAGAGGAGCGTTCGGCACATGAGCCCATCCACCGCGGAGGGGTTGAAGCTTTCTTTCAGCGTTTTCACGTACCGCTCGTAATTCCCCGTCCGCAGCAGCCACGTCCGGAAACGCCCCAGTGGCACGTTCGCGAACGTGTGCAGGTGATTGAACGCAACCCCCCATTTCCGCCGGAGGTCGTGCCGGAATTTCCGCTCGGCGGACTCTTGAGAAACGGGAAGGAACGCCCCGACCGGGTTGGAGACGAGGTCCAGTTCCAGCCCGGATCCTTCCACTCCATAGCCCGCCGCGTTCAATCTCTTCAACACGGAGATCCCGGCACCTGTCACCCCCGCGCCCCGCTGGGCATCGGCCTGGGACAGGTTCGTCGAGGGGAAGGAAGCGACCAGGACGACGTGGTGGAGAATGCAAAGCGCCAGAAGCGACTCCCTCGCGTCGCCGCTCCCCGCGAAAAGGTTCGTCCGTAGGATCAATCGAGGTGCAAGAGGGGCAAGCCCTTCGATGAGAAAAGGAAGGTCGGGCACCAGCTCCGGCGCTCCGCCGGTGATATCGGTGGCGCGGAACCGGAACCGCCCGGCGAACGAGACGACCGCCGCCATCGTCTCCCGGGACATGATCTCCGCTCTTCCCGGACCGGCCTCGAAGTGGCAATGCCGGCAGCGGAGATTGCACAGGTACCCCGTGTTCACCTGGAGAGTCGTGATCTCTCTGCGGACGAGCGAAAGACCGTGGCGTTCGAGAGCGACAGCGAACGGCTCGACCCCTGCTGCCTCCCTGACGCATGTCCCGATCCCCGGCATTCTTTCCCCGATCCCAGCCACGATGTCTTCCGTTAATTCGATTTTATCCCTTCCTCGCATGGAATGCTTTATAGCGATCGATTTTTCGGGACCTACTGTCGGTTCCCTCCGGAATGCGCGAGAAATCTGAACGATTCGATGATTCGGTTGATTTCCTCGCGATCGTTTGCCCCTTCCTTTTCCAGAATCATATAGAGAATGAATATCTGATATGGTTCCGCAAAACCGTAAACCCATCCCTGCTCCCGGCTCACTCCTCCGAGGCTGTAGGAAACATGTTTCCTCGCCGCATACGGTACTCCCTTCAAGGAAGCCGGCTCCGTGGGACCGATCGTCAGGCCGACAACGTTTTTCCCATTCTCTTCCACCAACTCGGATTTCAAGCTGTCGGCCCCGGCGGTAACAAGCAACTGGATATTTTCCTGGTTGAACGTGGCATTCGGACCCGCTGGCGTGACATCGAATTGAAGGTTCGTTTTTGTTTCGGGATTGAAGGCAAAGACTTCCGTCTGTTCCTTATCCGTCGGCAAGGGTCTGTTATAACCGAGCGTCTCCAAGAAATCGGGGAATTCGGAAACGAACAAGGTTTGTGCCGCTGCCATTCGAGTTCACTTCGCTCTCCTGTCGAAAGGGGTGCCATACCCTTCCCGACGCTTCTTCGCGGCGTTTATGATCGTGGGCAGGAGGGCGAACAGCCCCAGCAGGGCGAACGAGCCCAGCACCCGCGGGGATGCGACCTGGCGCACGCTCTCGATCGCCGCGAGGCTCGCCCCCGCGTTCACGAAGACCAGGCTTCCCGGCAGGATCCCGAAC
>Ga0209640_10001178_pt1 | contig 21764 bp, 18 predicted proteins | sample RifCSP10_1_FD_184018 | JGI IMG/M metagenome (GOLD analysis project Ga0209640, IMG submission 184018) | Soil microbial communities from Rifle, Colorado - Rifle CSP2_sed 10_1 (SPAdes) (version 2) | ecosystem: Environmental > Terrestrial > Deep subsurface > Rock core/Sediment | place: Rifle...
GCCTGGCCCCGACAGTGGGCGCTGTCGTGGACAACCGAGACATCCCGGACATCTGCCTGCAACACATGGTCGCGGTGATGCTGATCGACAAGACGGCCTCGTTCCACGCCGCGCACGACAAGGCACGCATGCAGGACGCGGACGTGCTGCGCCAGCGGGCCAAGGTGACCTACGTGCCGGACACCTCGCTCGCGTCGCTCCTGCCGGCGCGCGTGGCGGTCGTCGAGATCGCGCTCAACGACGGGACGCGGCTGTCCGAGCGGGTGGAGGCCGTGCGCGGGACCGTGCGCAACCCGATGACGCGGACAGAGGTCGTCGACAAGGCCAGGGACCTGATCGCCCCGGTGCTCGGGGCCGCCACCGCGCAGAAGCTGGTCGATACGGTGCTCACGATCGAAACGATCAAAGACATCCGCACGCTTCGGCCGCTGCTGCAGAAGCAGTGAATGACACGTGTCGTTCACGCTTCCTTGTTCTCGCTGCTCGGTTCGTGTTCGTGTTCATGTTCGAGCCGGCGGGAGCCGGCCACGGATACTACGGGGCTCGATGTCGCAGCGCCCACCGACCGATGTGGGACGGAAGGTCGTCCGGCTCGACAAGTCGCGGCAGGTCCTGCGCAGCCAGCGTCTCGGCCGCGGCTTTCAGCTCTGTGACGTTGCCTGGCCAAGGGTACGCGGCAAGCCGCTCCCACGCAGCGGTCGAGATCCGAGGCACGTCGGCACGCGCGTAGAAAGACAAATAGTGTCGGAACAGGATCGGGATGTCCTCGGGTCGGTCCCGCAGCGCTGGAATGATCACGTGGATGACGTTGAGGCGATAGAAGAGATCGCTGCGGAACCGGTTGGACCGAACGGGCTCAAACGCATCGGTGCTGGCCGCGGTCATGAGTCGCAGATCGCTGCCGTTTGCCATCTCCCGCTCGGTGAATTGCAGCAACTGCAGTTGCACCGGCGCGGGGACCTTCTGGATTTCGTCAATCAGGAGAGTGCCGTTGTCCGCCGTCTTCAGTCGGCCGCGCTTGTATGGTTGAGCCGATGCAGAACCACGTCTGGACTGGGGCAGCGACGTTGCGATGTCCCCGTCATTGACGATGACAAACGGGGCGGAGCCGCGGTGACTCCGTTGATGAATCAGCTGGGCGACAAACTTCTTGCCGGCGCCACTCTCCCCTGACAGCATCACCCTTGCGTCGCACCGGCTGGCACACGCAATGTCATCCTCAAGTTCGCGCATGGCCGCGCTCGCCCACGGCAGGTCCTGGGCGCGACGCGTACTTGGTCCCGACGGCGTGCCAGAAGGCGCTCTGCCGTTCATCGTTGGTCCTTTAGGATCGGCTCGACGGATTTCGAGTCGTTACACCCTGAGTGGGCAAGGGTCGCGCCAAAGAACACCTGGGACGGCACCGGGCTAAACATCAGCAATCGAAGGAGTTGACGCACCTGTCCGCTGAGGCATGCGGTGGCGAGTGCTTGCCCGTCGGCAGGTGACGACGTCACCCGGCATCGATGGTAGTGTTCGCACGGGGTTCGCATGCCTGTCGATCTGCAGAAGCCTCTCGGCCTTGATGCCCTCTCGCGGTATGAAGCGCTGCTGCGTGTGTCGCGCGCCATCGCGCGCCACACGAGCGTCGCCGAGTTGCTCCGCGCCATCTCTGAGCAACTCCACGTCGTCGTTCCATTCGATTACCTGATGCTCATTCTGCATGTCGACGCGACCGACGAGATGCGCCTCGTCGTGCTCGAGCCGTCCGATACGCCGTTTGTGCCGTTCGTGCCGATGCCGCTCAGCGACTGGGGTCCGGCGCGGGCGGCGTGGGACACACAGCACACGCTCGTGGTTCCGCTGTACACGGAGCCGCAGTTGGGGGTCTCGCTCGATTTCCTGCGTGGTCACGGCGCACAGGTGACCTGCTGGCTGCCGCTCACCACCGCGCACCGGCAGGTCGGCGTCCTGACCTTCGGCAGCCGTCACGCCGACGAGTACGCGGCCGATGCCGTCGCGTTCATGGAACAGGTCGCCGCGCATGTCGCGATCGCCGTGGACAATGCCATCAACTTCGACGACGCGCAGCGGCTCCACGGGGAGCTCCGCGAAGAACGGGACCGGCTGCGTCTCCTGCTCGAGGTGAACAACCTGCTCGTCTCGCGGCTCGATTACCCCGAGCTGCTCGAGGCGCTGTCCGACTCGCTGGCGCGCGTGGTCAAACATGACGCCGCCAGCCTCGCGCTGTTCGATCGGGAATCGAACCAGCTTCGGCTTCAGGCGCTGACGTTCACCGACTCGCGGGGCGTCGTCGAGCCCCACATCCTGTTGCCGCTCGACGGATCACCAGCCGGGGTCGCGTTTCAGGCCGGCGTCGCGACCCTGTTCCGCAAAGCCGATCTCGACACGTTTGCCGTCAAAGACGCCCCGACCTTTCTGTCCACGGACTCACAGTCGGTCTGCTGCGTGCCGCTCGTCACGCGGCGCGGCAGCCTGGGCACGTTAAACGTCGCGAGCGTCGATCCGGCGGCATTCCCGCCCGACGAATTCGAGTTGCTGAAGCACGTCTCCTCGCAGATTGCGATCGCCGTGGAGAACGCGCTGGCGTACCAGGAGATCACTGGCATCAAAGACCAGCTCGCCGGACAGAAGCGGTATCTCGAGGACGAGATCCGTCTCGCGCACGACTTCAGCGACATCATCGGCGACAGCCCGGCGCTCAAGCGCGTGCTCCAGGCCGTTGAGACCGTCGCGCCGACCGAGGCCACCGTGCTCCTTCGAGGCGAGACCGGCACCGGCAAGGAAAAGCTCGCGCGAGCCATCCACGACCTCAGTCCGCGTCGCGAGCGTACGTTCGTCCGCCTGAGCATGGCGGCACTGCCGGTCACCCTGATCGAGAGTGAGTTGTTCGGATACGAGAAAGGGGCGTTCACGGGCGCCACGGCCGCCAAGATCGGCCGCCTGGAGCTGGCCCATCGCGGCACGCTGTTCCTCGACGAAGTCGGCGACATCCCGCCGGAGGTGCAGCCGAAGCTGCTGCGCGCGCTGCAGGAGCGGGAATTCGAGCGACTTGGCAGCTCACGGACGCAGCGGGTGGACGTTCGCGTGATCGCGGCCACGAACCGCGACCTGGAGCAGATGATCGCCGATGGATTGTTTCGGCAGGATCTCTACTATCGCCTGAACGTGTTTCCGGTGCAGGTGCCGGCATTGCGCGACCGCCCGGAGGATATTCCGGCGCTCGTGCACCATTTCGTCGACAAATTTGCGCGCCCGTTGAAGCGCCACATCACGACGGTTCCGACGGCGACGATGAGTGCTCTTCAGCACGCATTCTGGCCCGGCAACATCCGTGAGCTGGAGAACCTCGTCGAGCGCGCCGTTATCCTCTCATCCGGACCGGAGCTGAAGGTCCCGCTGGCCGATCTCCAACCGATCTCGCGGCCGAGTACTGCCGGATCGAGCGCCGCCACCGGCCAGTTGCGCAACGCGGAGCGCGAGCTGATTCTCCAGGCGTTGAGGGAGTCGCGTGGCGTGATTGGCGGGCCCGAGGGCGCTGCCGCGAAGCTCGGGCTGAAGCGGACGACGCTCCAGTCCAAGATGCGCAAGCTGGGCATCACGCGTCCATCGTTTTGAACGCGCCACAGACACACGCGCCGCGCGCGTAGCGTCCGCCCGCGCCAGCGGCTTCGCTCGAACGCCGCAGTGTTTGATGCCGCTTCGCCCACCGGCCAGCCGCAATCAACGAAGTGGATCGCGAAGCCGAACTTCTCGCGCGAATCACGACGAATCCAGCGATCTTCGGTGGCAAGCCGATCATCCGAGGGCATCGTCTGGCCGTGGAGCATGTACTTGGAATGCTGGCGGCAGGCGTTACGTCCGAGACGATCCTCAAAGGCTACGCCTGGCTCGAACCACGATTCGCGCGTGCCTGGTTTAGACGGGCGGAGAGAGCGGAGGGAGCGTCGGTTCGGGTCTCGGCCCTGGCGCTGGTTTCGCCAGCGCGGTCGTGGTGGCAGCGAGGATCGCGGCCTTCTCGTACCGGCGCTGTTGTGCGTCGCGGAACTCGGCACGCATCCAGTCGAGCCGCTCCTGCCGGTGATCGATCTCGAGCAGCTCACCTGGGGTCCTGGGAACCATTGCGTTCATCACATGATCGTACGCCGGACGTCGGAGATGGTCTGTTCCAAACCGAACAGCGACATTCAGGGCTTCGGAATCCGCATGGTGGCGCTGATCATGGCGCTGCCGCTGGCGAGATAGATGAGCGCGAGGGGATGGAGCTGCGCCGGGCCGATCTGGACCGCTCCGAACCAGAGATTGTCGTCGACACGCCCGAGTCGAAACGCGAGCCCCAACAGCGCCACGATGACTATGCTCGTCGGGATCGGCGTGCCTTCGAAGTACTTCACTTTCCCCGTGTCATCGGACAGCGTCGCCGCGGTGACGTTGAACCGCGCGAGACGGCTGACGCCGCACACGACGAAGTACGTGAGGCACAGCATGTCCCAGCCGCCCCGCAACCCGAGCGTGAAGCCGAGCACCGCGGGCGCCACCCCGAACGAGATGACGTCGGCCAACGAGTCCAAATCTCCGCCGAGCACCGACTGCCGGCGACGGTTGAGACGGGCGACGTAGCCGTCGAAAAAGTCGCAGACAAGCGCGAGCGGCAACAGAAGAAAGGCGGTCCAGATCAGGCGCCCGTTGCCGGTCGCGAGGTAATCGAGGCACAGGAAGATGGCGATCGTCCCGCAGATCGCATTGCCGATCGTCAGCGCATCGGCTACGGTGTATGACCGCAGCATCGAGAGGTGCCGGCGGGGTGCCGTCATGAACGGTTATCCCGGTTGTCCTCCGAGCACGACGCGGACCGTATGAGTGCCCGTCGCGTCGGCCAGCGGAATGTCTCCCCGAAGAGGCGTGCCGTCGACTTCCACCGTGCGAACGCCGCGGCTCACGCCCTCCGGGTTCTCGACGACGATGCGAAACTCGGCCCGCTCGGTTTTCAGCAGCGCCTCGTACCGCGGCCAGTGGCGAGGGACACACGGGTCTACGTGCAGCGCCCCGCGCTTCAGCGTGAGACCGAGCAGCGATTCGATCCCGACCCGATACATCCAGGCCGCTGAGCCCGTGTACCACGTCCATCCGCCGCGTCCCGCATGGGCAGGGTTGGAGTAGACGTCGGCCGCCACGACATACGGCTCCGACCGGTAGCGCCCCACCTCCTCCGCCGTTCGCGCCTTGTTCACGGGATTCAGCATCGCGAACAGCTTCATCGCCCGGTCGCCGTCGCCGAGCCGTGCGAACGCCTGCACGGTCCAGAGCGCCGCATGCGTGTACTGCCCGCCGTTTTCACGCACCCCGGGAACATATCCTTCGATGTAGCCCGGACTCGGCACCATGTGCTGGAACGGCGGCGTCAGCAGCAGCGAAAGTCCTTCCTTACGCCGCACCAGGTGCGCGTCCACCGACTCCATCGCCTGGCGCGCGCGCGCAGGGTCGCCGCCTCCCGCGATCACCGCCCACGACTGCGCAATCGCGTCAATCCGGCATTCCGCGTTCTCCCGCGATCCCAGCGGCGTTCCGTCGTCGAAGTACGCCCTCCGATACCACTCGCCGTCCCATGCCTCCTCGACGCTGGCCATGAGGCGCTTGACGTGCGCGCGATACTGCGAAGCGCGGGCCTTGTCCCCGCGGCGGGCGGCCAGCGCGGCGAATCCGGGGAGGATCGACAGCAGGAACCACGCGAGCCAGACGCTTTCGCCGCGTCCTTCGGCACCCACCAGGTTCATGCCGTCGTTCCAGTCGCCAGTCCCGATGAGCGGCAGCCCGTGCGCACCGGTGGCGAGATTGAGCGCCACGGCGCGGGCGCAATGCTCGTACAGAGTCGCCTTCTCGAGCGACACGGACGGGCGTTCATACGCTTCGTGTTCCCACGGCTCGAGCGCACGGCCCTCGAGGAACGACACCTGCTCGTCCAGCACGGCGTCATCGCCGGTCGCGGCCACGTACTGCAGCGTGGCGTAGACGAGCCAGAGCCGGTCGTCGGCGAACCGCGTGCGCACGCCCTGCCCTCCGGGCTCGTGCCACCAGTGCTGGACGTCGCCTTCCCGGAACTGCCGCGACGCCGCGTGCAGCAGGTGGTGCCGCGCAAACCGGGGTGCCGCGAACAGGAGTGCCAGCACGTCCTGCAGCTGGTCGCGGAAACCAAAGGCGCCGCTCGACTGATAGAACGCCGACCGCCCCCAGACACGGCACGCAAGGGTTTGATAGGGAAGCCAGCGATTCAGCATCAGGTCCAGCGACCGGTCCGGCGTCTTGACGACGAGCGTGCCCAGCAGGCGATCCCAGAACGCCAGCGCCTGGGTCAACGCCTCGTCCACCGCGCGAGGATCGCGGTATCGCCGGATGAGCACGCGGGCCTCGGCCGAATCGATCGCATCGCCGAGCAATCCAACGAGGGTTCGTGTCTCTGATGGCTCGAGCTCGACGGCGACCTGAATGGCGCCGCAGGGATCCAGCGCAGGGCCCGTGCGGTTCGAGAGCGATTCGCGCCGCATCGCGGCAGGACGCGCAAGTTTTCCGTTGCGGCCGAGAAACTCGGTGCGATCGCCGGTGACGGAGCGGCCGCCGCCTGGATGGAGATCGATAAACGCCACCCGCTGCGCGAACTCCTGGCGGAAGGCGTTGCGTGCGAGCACGGCCCCTGTCTCGTCGCGGCTCGTGACGACGTGGAGATGCGATCGAGAGCGGTTTTCACCGAGTACCCATTCCACGTACAACGTCACGGTCACTCGACGCCGTCGTGCGGAGTCGTTGCGCAGCGTCAGGCGATAGACCTTCACGGCGTCGGTGGGCGGCACGAACAGCAGCAGCGCCGACGACAGCCCCTGGCGCGTGTGCTCGAAGGACGTGTAGCCCTGCCCATGCCGGACCGTGTAGGGCTGCCCTGCGCCGGAAGGAAGCGGTGTGGCCGACCAGAACCGGCCGGTCTCCTCGTCGCGAACAAAGACGGCCTCGCCCGGCGCATCGCTCACCGGGTCGTTGCCCCAGGGCGTGAGGCGGTTCTCATGGCTGTTTCGAGACCACGTGTAGCCGGGACCGCACTCCGTGGCGACGAATCCAAACGTGGGATGTGCGACGACGTTCGACCAGGGATTGGGCGGGAGCGTGCCGGCATCCTGGTCCACCGCAATGACGTACTCGCGGCCCTCGTCGGCGAACCCGCCAATGCCGTTGAACAGCTCGAGCTTGCCGGTAGCCGTCGACACCCGCGCCCGGGAGTCTGGCCCGGACGGCTGGCCTGCAATCTCGGCAATCTGTCCCGGCTCCGGACCGAACGGAATCTGCGGCCGTTTGAGCTGCTCGCGCAGGTTGCCGTCGGTGCCGGCCATCACGACGCGCGCCGCCGCCTCCAGCAGCGTCCTGTCCTCCAGCGGCATCAGGTCGGCGCGCCGCAGGAAGACGCCGCCGGGGCGATCCACCCACCCCTGTTCGGGCCCGCTCTCGACGATCTGCACCAGGGAGTCCTGGAGATCCTGCAGGTAGCTCGAGGGATGTTCGTTCAACACGACGAGGTCGAAGGCGAACCCCTTGCGGCGCAGGTACTCGTGCGCCTTGAGCAGGTCGCGAAACAGTGCAAGGCCGCGGGCCTCCTCCATGCGCACCAGCAGCATCGGGAGGTCGCCGGAGATCCCGTATTTCCACAGCTCGGGCTGGCCGCGCGCGTTCATGCGGATCGCAGCGGTGGACCGCAGGCGCGGATCGCCGTACATCAACCGGCCCGCCAGGCGCTGGAACCGCAGCGTCTCGTCGATGGTGAGGCCGAGGTGGCGGAGCTCAATCTGGCTGTGCGTGCTCGCGAGCGCGAGCGCCCGCGCCACGGCGCGCCGGTCGTGGTACTTCTCGATGAGCCGCCGCGCCCCCTCCTCGTTCTCCGCACATCCCGTCGTGAACGCGATGCGCGCCGTGCCGCCGGGCGGGATGCGAATGGATTGCCGCAGGCTGACGATCGGATCGAGGACCGGCCCCGTGGTGTTCGAGAGGCCGCCGGCCGTGTAGAGCGCGGCCGGGCGATCCACGCCGCGGCCGCGGCCGAGGAAGCGCGCACGGTCAGTTTCGTATTCCGTCGCGCCGCCTGCCCGGCCTCGTCCGCTGAGGACGTGAATCAGGTGCGGCCGCTCCGTGCCGCCGCGCGGCCGCCGGACGCACATCAGCGCGTCGCGTTCCGGCACGGCGATCGTTTCAACAAAGAGGTTGCTGAATGCAGGGTGGGCGAGGTCGGCGTCCCCCGGCGCCAGCACGACCTCGGCATAGCTCGTCAGGTCGAACCCGCGCGTCGCGGGGCCGTGATTGGTGATCGACACCCGGCGCAGCTCCACATCGTCTTCCGGCGACACCACGATCTCGGTGCGTATCTCGACGTCCCCGTCGACGCGCCGCCACGTGGCGCGGTCCGGCGCGAACGTCACCTCGTACTCGTCGGGCTCCCGATCGGTGGGCTGATAGGCCGTTGACCAGACCTCGCCCGAGTCGAGGTCGCGCACGTAGATGAACGTGCCCCAGGCATCGGCGGTGATGTCCTCGCGCCACCGGGTCATCGCCAGGTGCTGCCGCCGGCTGTACCCCCCGCCCGCATTGGTCACCATCACCGCGTACGAACCGTTCGAGAGCAGATGGACGCGTGGGCTCAGCGTGTGCGGCGTGACGTAGCGCCGTACCTGCAGCGCGGGCAGGCGCCGCGTCGCGGGCACGTGCTCCGCCTTTTCAATTGGAGGATTCTTCAGCGGGACCAGCCGGGGGATCCGCTCCTGCAGCAGCAGCTCCGCCGCCTGCACGCGCGAGTCCGCATGAAAGCGATGCGGCATCGGCGATCCGTTCACCACGTTGTCGAGCGCCACCAGGCTCATCCCCTGGTGGTGCGCCATGTAGGTGGGCAGGACGATGCCGGCCGTTCGCCCCTTTGGCAGGCGGTCGATCGTGTACTCGATGGCCTCGTAGAAACCGTACCGCCCTTCGGCGCCGGCGTCCCGCAGCCGTTCGAGGTTGGCGAGCACCGCCTCGGGCGCGATCGACGCGGCAAGGAAGCTGGCGTATGGCGCGATCACGAGGTCGTCGGCCAGCCCGCGCTTGAGGCCGAGTCCCGGCACGCCGAAGGCGCGATATTGATAGTTGCCGTCGAGATCCTGCGCGTGATACGCCGACTCGGAGATGCCCCACGGCACCCCGCGCCGGGCGCCGTACTGGATCTGCCGCTGGACCACGGTGCCATAGGTCTCGTGCAGCAGCGTGCCGGGATACGTGCGCATGACGAGGAGCGGCATCAGGTACTCGAACATCGACGCGCTCCAGGACAGCAGCGCGCGCGAGGCCCCGCTCGGCGTCAGCGACCGCCCGAGCTTGAACCAGTGCTCGTGGGAGATCTTGCCGGTGGCGATGGCCAGGAAGCTCGCCAGCCGCGCTTCGGAGGCCAGCGTGTCGTAGTACGACGCGTCGAGCCGCCCGTCCACCATGTTGAATCCGATGGAAAAGAGCTGGCGTTCCGTGTCGAAGAGGAAGCCGAATTCGGTCTCCTCGACGAGGTCGTCGGCGAGGGCCGCGAGCCGCTCGGCCCGTTCGACGAGCTCAGCGCGCGCGGCGGGCCGCTCGAGATCGTCCAGCCGCTCGGCGACGGCGGCCGCCGCCTGGTCGAGCCAGTACCCGGCCTCTGCAAAGATCAGCGGCGCGGGCCCGGTGCCCTCGGCGAGGAGAGGCTCCTCGAACTCGTGCAGCAGCACGCTCACGATGGAGATCCGGTCGCGAATCCGGGCGAGGAGCGTCTTCCATTCGTCGGCGGTGGCCGGCCGGCTGGCCAGCTGCACCCGCAGGCGCCCCAGCTCCTTTCTGAGGCCGGCCGGATCCGCGGCCCCGCCCGCGATTGCGTGACCGCGCGTCACTTCCTCGTCGATGAGGCCCACGACGTCCTCGAGGCCTTCCAGGAACGACGCGTTGATGGCCGGCGGACGGTCGGCGATCTCGAGGAGGCCGGCGCGAAGCGTGACGAGGTAGCCGGCGAGGTTGCCGCTGTCAACCGTTGAAATGTAGGCGGGCGCGAGCGGCTCGAGCGTGAGCGTGTCGTACCAGTTGTAGAAATGCCCGCGATAGCGCGGCATCCGGAGCAGCGTCGCGACGGTCCGCTCGAGCCGGGTGAGCAGTCCGGTGACGCTCACGTATCCGAAGTCATACGCGGCCAGCGTCGACAGCAGCTGCAGCCCGATGTTGGTCGGCGACGTGCGGTGCGCGACGAGCTCGCGCCGGTCCTCCTGCAGGTTGTCGGGGATGAGCCAGTGATCCTCGGCGCCGGCCAGGTCGTCGAAGAACCGCCACGTCCTGCGCGCGGCCGCGCGAAACGCCGATCGCGCGGCGCGGCTGAGGACCGCCCGGTTCCGCGAGAGCGGGCGCCCCGTCGTGTACGCGAGCACCGGGGAGAGGCACCACAGCACGATGACGGGAAGCGCGAGCGGCAGGCGCGCGGGCGCCACCACGGCCACGCCCGCCGCGATCGCCGCGGCCGCAACGGGGGTCGCGAGCATCCGTCGCAGCACGCCGCGGGGCGTGGCCTCGACCTGCGCCGATCGGTCGGCCGTCACCCACTCGAGCATGTGCCGGCGGGTGATCAGCAGCCGCACGAGCGTGCGGCCAACGGCATCCAGCATCACCCCGCTCTGATGCAGCAGGAACACGGTCGACAGAAACGCCTGGTTCGCGCTGCTGGCGAGGTTGTCGCGCTCGGCCAGCACGTGTTCGCGCAGCGGCACGCCGCGCGCGCGGCTCGTCAGCGAGCGGCCGACCTGCATGTACGCGGGGAAGGCGAGCACCAGCAGGCCGAGCACCGACCACACGATCGCGGACCCCGGCAGCACCGTCCAGCCCGCGACGAACAGCGCGATGAGCGCCGGCGCCAGCAGGCTGCGCCGGAGGTTGTCGAGGATCTTCCACCGCGCCACGGCCGGAAGGGTGTTGATCACCGTCCGCCCGCTCGCGTCCGGCACCGTGCGCCACAGCCAGCGGGCAATCTGCCAGTCGCCGCGGACCCACCGGTGCTGGCGCGCCGCGAACGCCAGGTAGTTCGAGGGGTAGTCGTCCACAAGGTCGATGTCGGTGCACAGCCCGGCGCGCGCGTACAGCCCCTCGAAGAGGTCGTGGCTGAGCAGCGTATTCTCGGGCACACGCCCGGCGAGCGCTGCCTCGAAGGCGTCCACGTCGTAAATCCCTTTCCCGACGTAGCTCCCCTCGTGGAAGAGGTCCTGGTACACGTCCGACACCGCCGTGGTGTACGGATCCAGGCCGACGAATCCGGCAAAGACCTGGGCGAATGCCGTGCGCGCCGCGCTCTCGATGCTGACCTGCACGCGCGGCTGCAGCACGCCGTACCCCTCGGTCACGCGCTGCCGCCGCGCGTCGAAGCGCGGGCGGTTGAGCGGATGGGAGAGCGTCCCCACCAGCCGCCGTCCGGCCTCCATCGGGAGCTGCGTGTCGGAGTCGAGGGTGATCACGTACTTGATCGAGCGAACGACCGAAAGGTCGCCGTGGGTCACGACGAAGCTCGTGTCGGTGGCCCCCCGCAGCAGCCGGTTGAATTCCGCGAGCTTGCCGCGCTTGCGCTCCCAGCCCATCCACCGGCCTTCGCGCGCGTTCCACTTGCGTTTGCGGTGAAAGAAATAGAAGCGGCCGGGGCCGTGTCGATCGTTGAGCGCGTCGACGGCCGCCCGCGCCAGCCGCAGCAGCACGTCATCGCCCTCCAGCGCCTGGGCGTCCGCGTCGGCATAGTCGCTGAGCAGCGCGAAATGGAGGTGGGGATCGCGGTTGGCGAGGAAGCGGACTTCGAGGTCGTGAAAGAGCGATTCGACGCGCGAGGCCGAGTCGATAATCGCGGGGACGGCGACGATGGTGCGATCCTCCGCCGGGATGCCGTGCCGCAGGGCGAGTTTGGGAAGCTGGCGCGGCGGGATCGCCGACGTCAGGAGGGCATTGAGGAAGGCAATCGCCAGCTCGCTGATCGGGATCAACGCCAGGAGACCGATGAGCCACAGCATGGCGGCTGTGGCGCCGTGCCGGCTGCCGTACTCGATTAGTCCGGCGGCGCCGAGCACGATCATCCCGGCAATCGTCCCGGGATACCCGAGGGCGGGGTACTTGAAGAAGAATCGCGCGACCCGTTCCCGAAGCCGGGGCGGGTAGCGCAGATCCTTCTCGAGCGTGAACCGACCGCGCGAGATGAGGTAGTAGCCGACGTGATGACGACGGTCGTTCAGCGGGTCGTGCTCGCGTGCGTGCCGGGCGAGGGCGACCGCGCGTTCGGCGACGGCGATTTCCGACGCCTTCGACCTGCGGGAGAGCTGCTCGATGGAGTGCCGGTAACGGTCGCGGGTGGGAAAGTCCATCTCCGCGTACGCGCCTGCGGGGTCCTGCTTCAGGATCTGCTCCACGACGCTGACCCGGTCGAAGAAGTGCGGCCAGTCGATCGACGAGATCAGCCGCATGCTGGTGATCACGTTGCCGATCGCGAGTTGGTCCGTCGCCTCGCGCTGGTGCTCGAGGCGCAGCAGTTCCTCCGGGGAGTCGCCCTGCGCCTCCAGGGCGCGCTGGAGCGCGTGCCACGCGGGCGCGGCCGACGGCGGCTGGTCGCGCAGCCACTGCAGCAGCTCCACGACGAACGCCGCAGAGAGCCGCCCGCTGGATTCAACTTCCGCGTGCAGCAGCCGGTCGACGTCCTCGTCCCGGCCGGGGCCGCCCGCGGCGAGGGTCGCTTCCCACTTGCGGGCCTGCTCGCGGCTGTGGCGCGCCGAGACGACGCCGTCGACAAGCCGGCGCAGCTCCTCGACCAGACCCAGGCGCAGCATGATGGGGATCGCCCAGGTCTCGCCGATCGAGAGCGGCGCGGCGCGCTGATAGGCGGCCGCGAAATCGACCAGCGTGTCGAGGTCGAAGCGGCCCGCGGTGTGCGCGATGAGCTCGCGGGCGATCAGATAGACGCGCGGATGCCCCGCGTACGGCCCGTCTGCCAGCTTCGGCAGCTCGAGGTAGAACTTCCGCGGGAGATCCTGCCGGACTTCGCGAACCTGGTCCTGGACGAGGTGATAGTTGTCGCGGAGCCAGTCCTCGGAGGCCACCGGCTGCGGGTCGGTTCGGGCAATCTTCGAGAGGAACTGGTACGCCTCTTCGAGGCGCGCGGCGCACTCGTCGAGCCGCGGCAGCAGGGGGACCGCGCGGCGGGGATCGGCGGCCAGCGTGTGCGCGGCCGCGAGCGTGAGCGCGTGCGACTCGAGCTGCTCGGGGCTGAACAGGGGGGGCGGCGATGCGGGCGAAGGGTCGGCGGTCGCCGCATCGAGCACGGGCGCTGACGCGTCCATCAGATGGGGCGTCTGCGTGCCGCAGCGGCGATCAACATTCAGTCATTATAGGAAGCACGCCCCGGCTGAGGTTGGGCCGCCGGGTTCACGACGACACCCGTTCGAAAGCCACCGTGCCGGCCACCAGATTCGGCTGCGCCGTCCGCCCCGCCAGCAGCCACGCGTCGCGATGTCCGGACGCCGCGGCGCCTGTCCCGCGATCGGTCCACCACTCGGAGTCTCTTTTCGCGCGTTCAGGCAGGGCGAATCCGAGCAGAGACTCTATCTGCTCCAGGGTCAGCACCGCGGTGTCGGCATACCGGCGCTCCAGGTAAGTGTAGAGCGGCTGATACGTGCCGGACATGCGACGCTGCTGCCGCGGTGCCACGGGCAACGGCGCTTCGGGCTCCGCAGGAATCATCATCCGGCGCTGCCACCGCGTCATCCAATCCGGCTGTTTCATGCTGTGTCCTCGGGCATTCAGTGTAAGGGCTGGGGCGCGTCAAACCTGTTCAAAACAGGACAACATGCGATGATTGGGACGTGGCGACGAAGAAGGCCCTCGCACGGGTGCAACCGAAGGCTGCGCGGCCGATGCCTGGCTTCAACCTGCACGAATTCCTCGAGTCAGCGGGCGTCGCTCGACAGATCACCAAATACGCTCGGGGAGCGGCCATCTTCTCGCAGGGCGATACGGCTGCCGATGTCTTCTATCTCCAGCAGGGCAGCGTCAAGCTGTCGGTGCTCTCGCGAACCGGCAAAGAGGCGGTCGTGGCAATCCTGGGGCCGGGCGACTTCTTCGGCGAGGGGTGCCTCGCGGGGCAGCCACGGCGAATGGCGACCGCCAATGTGTTGACTCCGAGCACGGTCCTCATCGTCGAGAAGACCGAGATGCTCAAGATGCTGCACGCGCAGCCGGCGCTGGCGGACCGGTTCCTCTCGCACATGCTGGCGCGGAACATCCGCATCGAGGAAGACCTCATCGACCAGCTCTTCAACCCGAGCGAAAAGCGTCTCGCGCGTGCGCTGCTGCTCCTGGCCCGCTACGGCGCCCAGGACCGGCCGCTGCCGCTGCCGAAGATGTCGCAGGAGACGCTTGCCGAGATGGTGGGCACGACCCGGTCCCGCATCAACTTCTTCATGAACAAGTTCCGCGACCTGGGTTTCATCGAGTACAACGGCGAGCTGAAGGTCAACAGCGCGCTCCTCACCGTCGTCCTGCACGACTGAGCCCGGGCTCGTTAGTGCAGCACGACGCTCAGGAGGGACCGGTGGACCTGCAGGCCCCCATTCCGCTCCGTGTTGCGCTCGAGAAATCCGAGCTTCCGGAAGCTGTTCATCAATGTATCGACCCGAGAGCGGGTCATATCGGTCATCTCGGCCAGGAGGTCCCGGGAGATTTTCGGCATCGGGTAGCGCGTCGACTGGTGCTCGTCGGCGTGGGCGAGCAGCAGGAGCGCGCGGGCGAGCCGCAGCTCACAGCTGCTGAAGACGTGGTCGACGAGGTCTTTTTCGATGCGACTGTTCCTCGCCAGCATGTGCGACCGGAAACAGTCGGAAAGGGCCCGCTCGGAGTGGAGCCGCTGCCGCATCTCTGCCGTCTTCACGATGACGATCGTGGTGCCGGTCACCGCCTCGGCGGTCGACCGGCGACACCGCTGCCCGGCCAGAGCCCCTTCACCGAAAAACGCGCCGGCATCAAGAACGGCCACGACCGCTGTCCTGCCACCCGGTGAGGCCACCGACAGCTTCACGCGGCCCTGCTCGATGTACATCACGGTGGTGCAGCGGTCGCCCTGCGCAAAGATGGTCTCGGCGGGCTCGAACCGGACGCTCGTCGTCGCCACGTTGAGCGACTCGAGCAGCCTGCCGTCGCGGCGCGGCGCCGCTCGTGTGTGCCTCGTGGCCATCCGCACACCCCTCACTCTTTCATTGGTGTCGTTTCAGCCGGCTGGTCAGCGCGGTGGCCGCGACGCATCCGCCCGGTACTCGGCCAGCCACCGTTCGCTCACCCAGCCGAGATCCGGCTGGTTCCCCACCATACGCTTGTGCAGGACGGCCGCGATGGTCATCGAGAGCACGCTCAGCGTGACGATGATGAAAAGGGTCATCCACCACACAGCGTACCGGCAAGGCGCCCGCCTGTCTGTGCGATTCTGAACAGTCGTGATCCGGCGAAGGCACTAGCATGGAATGCATGACCACTGCCTGTCCCCTCTGCCATACCGCCTCACCCGCGATCAGCGACCGCGAGTTGCACATGGGAGGCGCCTGGCAATGCGCGCGCTGCGGCCATCACTGGGACGCCGTTCGGCTGGCGACCGCCGCGGCGTACGCCACCTACGCCGAGAGTCACCCCAGCCAGGCGGCGCAACTGCCTGCTGTGCACTATTGAACATCGCCAGTTCCATGACGGGCGTACAGTACACAGGCAACACCCTCTATGAAAGGCGGGCTTCTTCCAATGACATTCATGAACCTTCCTCTGTGGATTTCTGCGATCTGGCTGTCGCTGACGATCGGGGCGGCTCTCCTTCTCGACGCGTCGTCGCTGCGAGGCTGGCTGCTGGCGACAATGGTTGGTGTCATCCCGGTTGCCGTCCTCCTGAGGCTCTGGAACTACGGGGCGCCGCCGACGATTGCCGAGGTGCTGCATCCGACCGAAGGCCGCCGGTGAGTACGAAAGGCCCGGCGGGGGCGCCGGCGCTCATCCCCGGTGCATACGAGCAGCGCCCGGTGACACCTCGCCAGTCAGGCAGGATGAGCGGGCCCGCGTTCGGCTCCCTCCACCCTGTGAGCGGGCCGTCGACGCTGGATGCCACGACCAGGGCGGAGCGCCAGAAGGAAGGCGGCGGAGGCGTGAGCCAGCGCCGGCCGCGGCGCAACCCGGGAGGCCGCCCATGAGTCCGATGCCGATGCCCATGGCCGCGGCGGAGAGTGGCGATGCGGCCGCGCGCTGGCAGGCGTGGGAGCTCGGCTACAGGAACAGCAGTCACCGGGCCGCGATCCAGATGCGCATCGTGTTTGCCATTTTCCTGACCGGCATCGCGGCCTGGCTTGGCCTTCAGCTCCTGTCGATGCCGGTCTGATGAAGCACGAGACCGCCGCGGCGGACCACGACGACGACACCCCGACGGAACAGATTCAACTTCTGCGCGAGTTGATTGAGGCGCTCGACCGCCGTGTCCCCCAGATCGAGCGCACGGGCGAGATCCAGATTGCGCGCGACGCCGCGAGCCTGCGAGACAAAGCCCTCAAACGGATCGCGGCGCTCGAATCCTGAACGCGCGAAGGAAACCGAACTCGACCAGCCCGGCTTCCTTCGGCTCCGGTGAAGCTGTCCTGTTCAGACCATATGAGCGCCGTACTCGGCCTCGACCCCCATGGCCTGTACGGTCGTGGCGATGTCGAACTGGCTGGTGTCAACCCATTCATTCTTCACCGCCGACCACCAGTCGATGGCAAGACCGCGCAGGACGTATTCGTACGGCAGCCATCCGTACCCGCTCTGGCCCCAGCCTTTGCCCCAGGAGTTGCGGATGAGCAGCGCGCCCTTCGTTGCCATGCTGCCGGGGCTGGCGTTCTTGACGATCCTGTTGTCGTCGTACCCGGCGGCCACGACGGCGTGGCCCCCCTCGATCTTCTCCCCGCCCAGCGGGAACGGTATCGCGCCGGTCTGGCCGGCCTGCGATATCGAACTGTAGACGGTAAAGCCGAACATCGCCGGCAAACCGGACGCGAGGTTCGTCCTGATGCGGTCGAGCACCACGTTGCGCGGGGTCCCGGGCGGATCGTACCGGTAGTACTGGATCGTCTGATAGTTCTGCGCGAACGCGTAGCAGAACGCGCTCGGTTCCTTCTCGAAGTCGGCGACGGCGTATTTCCAGAACTCTTCGGGAGGGACGCCGAACAGCGCCATCGCGCCCATTGTCGTCCGCAGGAACGCCCCGGTGTCGCCGGTCCAGTGCAGCAGGTTGCGCGTCACCTTGTACAGAAAGAGGCGTGATGCATCGGTGTGGCGGCCGAAGGCGCGGCGCTCGAAGTATTCGATCAGGCCGACGCCCGCATTCGCGGTGCACGACCCCAGGGCGCCCTGGTCCTCGATTGGCGGCATCCACTGACGAAGATCGATGACGGCGGGCAGCATCGCCGGTGCGGCAAAGGCATCCGTTTTCGCCAGCTGGTCTCTGACCGGATCCTGCGTGCCGAGTTTCTTCAGTTTGGTCGGGAGCTCGGCTTGCGCGGTGGTGTAATCCCGGAAGTCCGGGTAATCGGGCAGCCAGCCCATGGGTCTGAGGTTCTCTTCCATTGCATCCTCCTGTGGATGCGATAACGAAAGAAAAGCGTCAAGCGAACCGGGACGGGGTCCTGGCTGACAGAGAAGTCGGATTGAGCCTCAACGTTGGGCCGCGTTGAGCCCGCGTCGCATCACTGCTCACTGTCCTTCAGAAGGCGCTCGACGTCTTGTGCGCCGTGCAGAACCGCCAGGACCGTGAGAGAGGCGTGCTCGCCGGGTCGTACACGATCAGATACGAGTAGACGCTCCAGAACTTAACCGGTCGGCTTGTAAGGTCTTCACGCTTGTGGCCGATTTCAGGCGTGGCGGCAAGCAGGGTGAAAGCGTCGTCGAACGCGTCGAGAACTCGAAGAGCCGCATTGACGCTGTCGTTTGCGATGAACGCCCCGATCTTGTCGACGTTCGCCTGCGCCTCGGGCGTCAGTCGATAGCCACGATTCACGCGCGTTTCTTCGCCCGTGCCTTCAACCGGCTCTTGATCTCCGCCATCACCTTTGGACCGTCGGTGACCTGTCCTGCCTGTGCCTGCGCCCACCCGCGCTCGATCTGCTCGCGCCAGGTGCGGCGGACTTCGTCGTTCTCCTTGAGCAGCCTGAGACCCTCACGGACGACTTCACTGGCGTTGTTGTAGAGGCCGCTCTCAACTTTCGCCTCGATGAACTTTTCGAGTTCTGGCGTCAATGACACGTTCATGGGACTCGCCTTCCTTTCTACGCGCAGGGTAGCAGGAATAACAGGCTTTAGCAAAGTATGGCATATCAGTCCTGACACAACTCGGTCATTACCTGACCCAAGCCGTTCGGCTGGCGGTACCCGTTCAGCTAAGCCCATCTATGATTCCCGAACCGTTGACTCGGCCTGCGGCGGAGACCCAGATGGAATGGTCACAAGCGCAATTGTTCCTGGCGTACCGGCACGCGAAGCACGCTCTCTACCAGGAACATCGCGGGATGGATCGTCTCGCCTAAGGGCCATCAGTTCACCGGAGCGCGCGGGTGAGATCATCCATGAGCGCTACGCACGACGCCGCCATAACCGTTGGATCCTCGAGCCGTTCCGTCGCGCGCACGACCATCACAGTTCCCGGCGACGAGATCGCACCGAACAGGGCCTGGAGATGCGCAATCGCCTCGTGCGTCACGTCGCCCGCGAGCGTGCTGTCACCAAGCTCGCGCAGACCGTACGCCAGCCGTTCGACGGGTATCGCGCGAAGGAGCCTCAGCACATCGAGCGCGTCTTTGTCCTTCAGCCGCTTGGCGTCTCCTTGCCCGCTCCGATCGGCGAGCTTATGCAGCTTGGCCACGAGTAGCGCGCTCGGGCCCGCGACCCGGACTTCGAACTCGCGACGATCGTCTTCGTCGAGCGCATTCAAGCGCATGACCGAATGGTCGATCAGTGCACCCTCCAGGCCCCGAACCCGCCGGCCGGCGCGATCACCGTGATCGCCAAGACGCGCGGCTCGCCGCCCTGGGCCCGCCACGGCCTCCGGCACGAGCAAGTCGACGGGAATCGTGGTCGCGATACCCGAGACGGTTCGGTCGCGCAGCCAGCTTCCGGGCTGAAGCCCTGATCGGAAGTGCGCTCGCTCCATCGCCTCGGAAAGCCGTGGCTGAGTCTTCAGTTGCTCGCAACCAGATCGCCGTCAGTCGTGAACTCGGCTACCGCCAGGTCGGCCGCACCCGTGTGGATGTAGATGGCCTGGGCGCCAGCAAGAATCAACGCCTCACGCTGTTCGCCCAATGCGTCGAGTGCATCAAGGAGCACTCCACGCGCAGCCACATAGAGCGGCTCGATCACGTCGCGTTCCCCGCCAACCGCTCGAGAATCGCCTCCGCCTCGCTCGGTGCCCGTCCTGGGCTGGTCAACAGATCAACTGCGGCCTGGCTTGGCGCCACGATCGTAAGGCCGCCGTCCTTCCATGTCCGCTCAAAGACGACGTCGTCGAACGGAGCAAGCAGCATCACGTTTGCCCCGGTTTCCGTCGGTCGCAGGTTGAGCGCCGCCGCCATTGATTCAACGTTGTCCACGTACAGCATGGCGAGACGAGCCGGAGCGATGGGCGCGATTCGATTGGCCGCGATCGACCCCGTCAGCGCGTACCTTCCGCGGATGGCGCCTTCGGAGAGTCCGCGAGTCAGATTATCCAGGCCGCGCGGATCGAGGTAGCCGCGTGCATCGTTGTTGGTCAGCACCTCGTAGTCCTGTGCCCAGCGGCGGATCAGCGCCGGCCTGTCAACTGACTGCACTGGCCCACGAGGTCGGCGCTCGACCAGCGCTTCGCGCGACAGCCACTCCACCAGCCGCGACGCGTAGCTGATGTCCACCTTCGCCTGGGCCGCCAGGTCCGAGATGGGAAGAGGGGGCGGAAAGTCGCACAGGGCACGCACAATCCGTGCGGCTTTCGCCCCGCGCAGCGAGCGACCCGGCTGCCGCTTGGGCGATGGGTCCTGCTCAGCGCCTTGGGTCTCGACGTATAGTCCAGGACGCGCGAGAACCAGCCGAACGTTCCCGGTCAAATCGAGAAAGTTGAGGTTCTCTGCGCGAAGACGCTCACGAGTACTCCGGCTCAAGAACGGCGAGATCACGAGCCCGGGATCCGAAGAATAGCCATCCAGCCGAGCCTTGAGGTCGGCAACCGCACGGGGCACCAGGCCCATCTTGGCCTCAACCGACAGGCGCACTTTGGCCCCATCAGGTCCGGTCACGTCGAGAATAGCGTCCGGGCGTCCTTGGGGCCGGGATTCAAGCCGCTTTACGCGCTGCTTCCAACCGGCGGGCAGCCGGGCGGCTAATACCCTTGATGCATCCTGGACGAGTGTTGCCTCGTTCATATGATTTGACTAGCATAGGCAAATAGTCAATATTAGGCAAATATCACGGCGTCGAGTCGGGCGTTGGCACAGGCCCTGTCCAGTCGGATAGCTCGACCTCGACTAGAATCCGTGACGCCGGCTGGGCTGGTGCCCTAAAACCACAACGAATGTCCAACCCGTTCTTCGACCGGCCTATCGTCAACTCGCCGTATGAGTACCCGCGTCAGCATTGGGAGCTCGACGAAACGGGTCAACCCACCGGCCACCTGATCGACAGACGGCGGCGGGCCGAGTTCATCACGCCAATCCCGAAGCCGAAAAAGCGTCGCGGGAGCCGTCAGGAGGAACTGGACCTCGACGAAGGCAAAGGCCTATCGACGAAGAAGCAGGCGTACGACCTCACCTCGATCATCAATGAAGTTCGCGCGCAGGTCGACACGTGGCGCAACCTGCCGGCCAGCCAGTGGCAGGTGACGCCGGAGACCGCACGGCTCCTCCAGCCGCTGACCCGGCAGATGGTGCAGTACCGCGTGCTGCGCGCATCACGTCGAGCGAAGCTGTCGCAGGACGGCGTACACATCCTGCGTCATCATGCCGACTGCCGGATTATGCCGATAACGAGATGGCCGTCTTCGATAGGTCCTGATTCAGGCCGCACTGACGACATCGGTTCGTTTGTGAACGCGGCATAATCCGGGTCTCCTTACTTTCGAGCCCGTTCGTGGCTCAGAGAGAAGGAGACATGCTCGACCACTTCGTAAGAAACTACGCCGCCGCCCAACGACTGCGCGCCAATCCGATCGGATCACGTCTCGATGGGTTCACCGCGTGGCTGTCCCAGCGCGGGTATGCGTGGACGACGATCCGACAACACGTGTGGGCCCTGGCCTCGTTTGGGCGATGGCTTCACCGACGCGGGCGGTCGGCCAGAAACATGCGTCGACGGGATGCGGACGAGTTCTGTCGTCGGCGCTGCGCGGCCCATCGTCGTGAGCGAGACATCGCCGCGCTCCGATGGTTTCTCGACTATCTCGAAGCCGCACATCTGATTGCGGCCACCCCTCTGGTGATCGACCGGTCGCCACTGGCCCGGCTCAAAGATCGGTACGAGGCATACCTCCAGGGTGACCGGGCGCTGTCGCCGTTGACCGTCACTCGCCACTGGTTCGTCGTCCGGTGCTTTCTCGTCGAGCGGTTCGGCGACGGGCCGATCAACCTCCGGGCATTACGGCCCGATGACGTGACCCGATACTTGCTCCGGCATGTCCCCGCCCAATCGCGCTTCAGCACGCACGTGTCGAC
>Ga0209640_10001180_pt1 | contig 21759 bp, 32 predicted proteins | sample RifCSP10_1_FD_184018 | JGI IMG/M metagenome (GOLD analysis project Ga0209640, IMG submission 184018) | Soil microbial communities from Rifle, Colorado - Rifle CSP2_sed 10_1 (SPAdes) (version 2) | ecosystem: Environmental > Terrestrial > Deep subsurface > Rock core/Sediment | place: Rifle...
GTTCAGAACGATAAGCAGAACGATGCCCGTTCCAGAACGTTCTAGAACCGCCAAGCCCAGTTCTACAAAACCTACCAGAACGGCAGTCAGAACAAAACAGAACCAAGAGAACCATTTGAGCGTTCTAACCAAAACCAAGCAGAACCGATAAAACGTTTTGTTTCGTTCTACCAAGTTCTGCTCAGTTCTGAAAGTTTTGTATCGTTCTGTACGTAGAGTAAAACCGACCATTTTTCACTAGAACCCCTCAAAACTACTGCCAACCATGCCCATCGCACACTTCCTTGATGAGAGAACTCATATAGCCCTTATTCTTGCTATGCTCAAGGCTAAAGCGTTCTGTCAAGTGCTTTGGACTAGGACGAGAACGGTTCTTTGCATAGTGTTCTTCGATGAACACAATTGCCTTATCTCGATAGTCAGAAGCGTGTTTCTCCCGAACTTCTTTGACCTGTGAAACGACTTGTTGGTTCATCACCATTTCCGGTTTCCCATGCTTAATAGCATACTTCCTAATTCTATCTTCACGGCTCTCATTACGAAGTTTTTCATCGTGCTTATCGCCTTCACCAGTTACCAAAAGCACAGCGAACATAAAGCCAGCAGGGATGGAGAACAAGGACAGGAGTAGGATAACGTTCTCTGTACTAACTTTGGAACTGTTCACAGCCCACAAATCTGCAACATATCCTACATAGGCAAGGAAGGAAAGCACCGTAGGGATAAGGTATTCATCTTCCTTAGTCTTTACCCACTTGAACAAGTTACGCACAAACGCAATTGTTCCAACCCATCCCAAGAACTCCAACACGATTGCCGTAACCAAAGCCCCAAACGTAGCAACCCAATCAGGAAAACGTCCTGCAATCAACTCCACATACATAGCATGGAGTTTGATCGCCGTGATGAAAGCAGGAATGAGTGGAGCCAGAATAGGAAGCAAACTGGAAGCAAGACGCACAGCAGGTGACTGAGCCGCATCAATTACTTCATCACTCCAACGAAACATCTTTGCCAGAAAGTCACTTTGAATTTTCATCCTTCACCTAGCCCTTCATTCATCAGTTCATGCAACGCTTCATCTTGAACAGACGGCATGTTCTCGGCATCAAATACTATGCCTTCCTGAACACCCTGCCCGTTGCCGTTGCCGTCGCTGTTGACAAGCGAGTTATACAACGCACTCAACTGGATATATATAAATAGAGCCAGACCCAAACCAATCAAAGCATAAAAACCTATTTGTAGCATCACACACCTCCTTATTGAAACACAACACGTTGCATAGCTTGAGAAGTCTTGATAGCCTCCCATTCGGCCTTACTTAGCTTGACACGGACAATCTCAATTCGGTTATCGTGTTTCTTCAAATACTCCACAATACCATCCGTAAAGGGAGCCTGTCTTTTCGAGATTTCATATTCAACTAGGAAAGGGTCGTACTTCTTGATCCACAGATTTTTCATCTCAGCCTCTCAACTTTGCACACCGATTTGCACAAATAAACCACTGTTCACCATGCTTTGCGTTCAGGACATCCCTCGTCCCATACTGCTTCAAATCTTCAATCGAAATCTTGTACTCGCCCTTCGCACAAACCTTCGTGGGGTAGCCGTATCGGTTCATCCTACGATAATCTTCAAGGTCACTTTTCACCACGAAGATGATGCTCTCATAGTTTTTGGCTTCCAACTCGTCCACAAGTTCCGCTTGGATACCAAATCCATCATAGCGAGAAACATAGAACTTCGTATTCTTCCTATAGGATTTTCCACCTTTACGCACCAAACCTGCGAACTGCCTGCCATTCACGTTCGTAAACAAACTTTCGTCCATCTCAACCCAATCCCTTCCTAATAAACTATTGTAAAGTGGGCAGGATTAGCGCAATCTACACGCCCACACCGATGTTTGATTGTTCCGATAAATATCTTTTCCTTTTTGACTAGCATCCACGTAATTCTGCGAATGTCTTTTCCAAATCCACGCCCTCTCACTGATGGATTGATGGGCGTCTTGCGTTCTGAATGTTCGCCTGTCCAAAGCCAACAGCCGCTTGGAACTTCCACAAGTTTTTCCCAAATCCAATCGTATGTATCTTCTGGTTCGATAATGTTCACCGACTTGATGAACTCAAACTTAGGTTCCGTTCTCGCATCTACATCGAATAACCTTGTTGCACCCATTTCGCACCTTCCGTTTCAAACAAAAAACCGTCAAAAGTTTTAGCCAGATTTTCTTCTGACCTAACTCTTGACGGTTCAGTTACCTTAACCAAGATTTACTAGGCTCTATCTTTTGCTTCCGCTATTCAATTTTGTGCGGTTATTCTGGAAACATCGGATTTACGAGTGACCTGAATGAACCTTTACACTACTAATTATAAAGACATATACCAAAAAGTCAAATGCCATCGCCTCCAAAGTCAAGTAATTTTCTCATAAATCGAGTAGCCCAAAGGTACTACTCCGAAACCAGGCTCATCAAGTATTCTGCGCTGTCAGTAGGGTAGAGTTGTTTGTAGTGCTTCAAACAAAGATAGATTATGGATTGAGCCGTCTTTCGTATCTTCCTGATCTTGAAACGAGCATCCTTTTCACAAATTCTGCCCCTAGAGTATTCACAAGTTCTTATTCCTTTTTCTACATCAATAACGATTAGTCTCATTTACTCCGTGACACAGTGTTCAGCAAAAGGTTGAACAGCCACATGCAGAGTAAAACAAGAACGGTCATCAAAATCCAAACTGCAACTTTATATTTGTTGTTTGACATTCAAACTCAAAAAAAAATTCGTGCGCCCCTATATATTAATATTTAATCTTTATATTTCTATATTCTTATTCTCTATATCTTTCTATATATCAATTGGCAAAGCTCTGCCCTACGGTCAGGAAATGAACTTCTTGGACAGGGTGGTAATTTATCCTTCATTCATTCACTTTTCGTCAGGGGCAGTGTCTTGCTTTTAGCAGTCTACTGTGTAGCAAAAATCTCGAACTAGGTTTTGAAGCTTGTTTTCGGCGTTAGGTTTCATCCATGCCAATATAGTTTCATCAGAAGTTTCGGGAGTGTTTCAACTCTTGCGCCGCGTGTTCCTTTATCAGCTCACTTCTGCCTGCCAACAGGTTATTTATTCCTGCTGCGGACATCTCTCAACCTAGATTGCCTTTCAATCTGCTCCCTGTGAGTGATGGTGGGTTTTCGCATTGCCCACAACTGTCAGTGTCATACGTTTCTCGCTACTTCTGTTCCAGCCGTTAGGTTCAGAAGTGTTCGTTGGTCTACTCTCGAATATTTGCTTAGTGAAACTTCGTCTCTCTAACTGTCACATCCTCTTTCACTAGCATCTCTGCCGCTACTTCAGATTACGTTTTTTGGGTTTACAGTTCCAGCATTTATTCGATTGTTAGTGTGCAACGGGATGCCAGTATTCTACCTACATCCTAAGTCTAAGCCCGCGAATTGATGTTATCGCCCATAACTTTTGACTTACCACTATTATATCACGTTCTCATGAAAAATTCATCTTATTCTCATACTAATATCTATCCCCCGAAGGTACTAAGCGGATAGTCAACATATTAAACGCAAAAACCGTCCACTGCGAATATGAACGGTTTTGCCTAGGCTAGAAACGGAAGATTATGGATGATAATCTTCAAGACACTGGATATAGTATACCATAGATATTCGTCTATTTGGGAATTTCATGCGTGAGACTTTCCAGCAACTCTTTCAGGAAAAATCCGCACATAAACAAGTTACCATTACCTATCGCATCCTGAATAGATTTTATGTGCTTCTCGCGCTTCCTGACCATCATGCTAATCTCTTTGAAATCTTCGTCAGGTACTTTCTCCACGATTTCGAGATATTGCGTGATCTGTCTGGCCGCACTTCGCAACAAGATAATTGAATTGATTTCCATTGGGTATCTCCTTTCTTCTTGTTGCAACCTAATCTACTCATATACATGAAACGTATTCCATCCCACATTTATCCTATAAATTGTCCACAGGGCTTGCTAAATCGTGGGAGGCTTTCAAATCAGTTTGTGTTTGAGCCAGATAGCGTCTAAGAATTTGAATATCGGCGTGACCCATCAAGCCTTGCAGAGAGAAGATGTCAGCACCATTCCTAAGCATTTGCAAACAGAACCATCGCCTGAAAGCATGAACGGATGGGACAGGGACACTCGCCTTTTCTGCTCTCCGACGCATTATCATTTTCAAGCCTCTGTATCCAAGCCTTTCTCCCTCGTCATTCACAAACAGGGCAGGGGAGTGGTCACGGCGCATTTTCAGGTACATTCTGAGAGATTTGCGAGATGTAGAACCTAAATACACAGAACGTGCCTTGTTGCCCTTCCCATGCAATATCTTGATTTCACCTGTGATTGGATTTAGGTCTGCCCCGTTGATTTGAAGCAGCTCATTGGCTCGACATCCTGTGTCCAGAAGCACATACAAAATAGACTTGTCCCTTCTGCCTAAAAAGTTCGTACCACAAACACCTATCATGGCTTGAACATCGTCTATGTCGGCAGGAGCAAGTATCTGCGAGCTTTGCTTTGGAGGTTTTATTTTGTTGATCGGGTTGGGATAGTTTGGCTCCGTTTCATTCCAGTACCAACGTAGAAAAGCCTTCACAGAACGGAAATAAGTATGGATGCCTCCTGCATTGTGTCCTGTGCTTTCCAGATAAATCAAAAATTCCCGTAGGAACGATGGGGTTATTTCTGAAATCTTTTTCAGAGATTGGGCATCACAGTAGTTTGTGAACTTTTCTAGCTTCTCTTTATAAAACCCCACTGTTCTCTTGCTTAGATTTTGAGCCTGTCTATCTTTCAGGAAACCATCAATCCAAACTGCTACATAATCTTCAGTAGTCCATTGGTCTAAAGTAATTGGGGAAGTGGATTTCACTATAAAAAGTTGATAGTCCGTGACTTTATTATACATTAAAAGGTTCGCTCCCACTCCGCTTCCCCAGGGCAGAATGAGAGCTAAATATCAGTCCAGTGGAGGCGTCTGAACTGTTATTCTTGGGGAGTTGTGTTATCACTTGACACAGTGTCATTCATGGGCATGAGTGCGATTTCTTCAGGAGAGAAACCACAAATCTGCATTTTCATTTGGATTGGCATGTCAATGTTTGCCATAGATGCAAGGTTAGTAATCTTCTCGGTCTGCGTGCTGACAGGAATGATTTCTTCAAACTCCATCGCATGTTCAAAATCACCATTGGCATAGTCACCAATCGTGGATGGGAACAATCCATAGAAGATACCCATCGTGAGTGCCATTTCATTTGCACGTACCTGTCCAGTTACGAAGGCTTCCTCGGCTTCATTAGCTCTGTCCAATGCTCCTGCCAGAAGCGTTCGCATCGCAATCCCTGAAAGTTCATTCTCTCTCAGGTCATAGTATTTCAACTCAGGCAAGTCCTGTTTGATTTCTTCCCCATCCCCATCCAAAATAGCCTTGAATTCTGTCCAAGCAAAGTCCAATGCAGAAGTCTTGACCTCATCCCAACCATTTGCTTTGAGAACCTTGAGCCTGCTAAATTTCATCACATCGTCGTCCGTTGGTTTTGTGATAGTGCCAGCAGGTTTCTTCATGCCCGTTTCGAGTGTGCTGTTTCTCATAAGCAGGAACATATCGGATTGGAACATCATTTCAGAAAGAACCGTTGCCTTCCTGTCCCATTCTTCAATCTTCTCGATTGCATGGTCAATACAGGAAACGCCCCACTTATCCCCAACATCCGTGAACTTGCTATGAACGATGGGAATGAAATCAATTCCAAAATCGGTCAGGAAGTTGAAGGTCATTGCATCGCCAAGATTTTCCAGTTTGGTTGTTCTATCGCCATGATGTTCCCATGTTGCTACATACCCATCGAAACCATCGTTCTTTGTCCAATATTCCGTGTAAGTCTTTCTGTCAGAGATGGGAACATCAATACGGATGGAAAGCAGGAAACCACGTTCATCTTCATCGAAGTCCGTGACGGTTTTGGTATCTAAAGCAATCTCAACAATTTTCTTCCCATCGAACATGACTTTGGTGAACAGATTGCCGTATAAAGTATTCTTGCGGAGCATGGGACGTTTGTTGGTTCCAAATCCTGACCACTTCTGAACCTGTTGAATGGCAGATAGCACCGTGTCATTCTTATTGACAACCATAATTTTTGGCTTGCCCATGCAAAGTTTGGTAGCAAAGAACTCAACACTTCGATGGGTAGGATTTCTCAGTGGTTTGATTGCTTCCAGCCACAAATCGTTGTCTCTCGCATAAGAAGCCAAATCGTCGTAAAGAGAATTGTTGGAATAGAAAATGTCCAGCTTATCCATTTTCTCATGGGGAGTAAGTTTGTCCCAATTCTTCTCTAGGCCAACAAAGCGTCCCTGCAAACTTCGTTCGTTGTCAGTTAGTATTGCCATTATTTCCTGCCTTGTCCATAAAGATAGCCGTCTGATAGTTCAGGTTCAAGCATGAAGATGAGTTGCACCAGACAGTCCGTCAGGTCTTTGTATCTTCCGTTTGGGAAGTTGAAAAGTTCTTCTTCTAGCGGAATAAGCCATTCCTTGTTTTCGTCCGTTAGTTCAGGCAATATTACAGAAGCGTTTTCACACCACTTGGAGGACACAATTGCACGTTCTTCTTTGGTCAGTTTTGCAGGAGGGTTGAACGGAAAAACCTTTTCTGCAATCTCCAATCCTGTTGTCTGCTTGATGGTCTGCATAGCACTAATGCCACTTGCCTTTGCTTCAATCACAATGCCATATAGGTTATGAAGATAATTGTTGGCAACTTCCACAATCTTATTCACGAATTGCGGGAACTGAACTTTATCTGCCCATGCAAACATCGGAATAAGGCGATATTCGTCTGTTAGTCCAGCAACCAGAATGGCACTCTTGGCACTTTCTTCCGTATCACTGAAAGCACCATCTACAGATAGATAAATGCCACGAATGTCCTGCTGCCCAAATCTTTGCCTGAACCATTCTTTCTTGAAGGTGTAGCCTGCTAATGGTGCAGGACGCTGCTGAAGTTGTCCAGCCACGCCCCGTTCAGACATGGTTCGTTTCAGGTCATCTATGGTCTTGCGGTCATATCTACCTGCCCACAACAATTCGCCTGTCTCTGTGCGATGGTCAACAAATCCAAAAGAACTTTTGAAACGTGCCATGCCTTCATATTCGGCAGGAAGCACTAACCATTCAAAGTCCAGCTTCTTTTCTTCAATGTGACCACACAAATCGTTCTCATGTAATCGTTGCATGATGATGACCATGCGTCCATCTGGTTTCATGCGGTTATATGCGGCATCGTCAAAGTTTCTGTTGACTTCCTTGCGAGATGCTTCACTGTCTGCTTCTGCGGCCTTCAAGGGGTCATCTATGCAGACGAAATCAGCATGTAGACCCGTATAGGCTCCACCAAAACCATACGCATATCGCCAGCCCCAACCCACATTGCCAAACTTTGTGGACGTATCAGGAGTAAAGGCAAGTTGCACACCAAATCGTTGCTGATACCACTCACTCTGAATAAGTCGTTTGCACTTGCCCGTATCTCTGATTACCAAATCCTCTCCATAAGAGAGAAACAGGAACTTTCTGGATGGTTCTTTTGTCCATACCCATGCAGGGAAGAACACATTCACCAATAAAGACTTCATGTGACCAATCGGGATATTGATAATCTGTCGGGTTATCTCTCCATAGTAGACTTTCTCAAGATAAGTGCATACTGCTTTGATATGCCAACCGTCCACAAATGGGTCAGTCTCAATTACAGGAAAGGCTTCCTTCACAAAGTCATAGAGACTATCTGTGAGGATAGAGACTTCCAGAGAAAATATCGCTTCGGCAGGTAACTCAAGCGTCTGTTCGTCTAACACTGTTGATTTTCTCCAAGAGTTGTTTGCGTTCTTCCAAGGGCATACTTGACCAATCGTATTCGGCATTGAGATTAGCGTTCAAGTTGACATTATGAACCACATCACCATAGCCCCTATCTTTGGCTTGGCGAGGTAGATACCATTTGGCAGCATCTATCGCCTGTTGCTTATTCCTGCCACGAATAGTTTTGGAGATGACGTTTTCTGCGTCATCCTTCAACTGCTCTCTTGCTTCGACAAGGGCTTTTTTTAGAATAGGGTCAGCATTTATACGTAGTCGCAGAGATGTAACATCTTTCAAGCCCAACGCCTTTGTAGTCTGCTTAACATTTCCACCAGTCTCGTATAGAGCATTGATTACTTCTTCATCTGTACTGTAAATTGCGTGACCATTCTGAGCCATTCATTCTCCTACTTGAACCATGCAATCAATCCAGCAACAAGCGCACCTGCTCCAACGATCAAATCGCCTATCTTCCAGCGAGCGTCCTGTGCGCCGATTTGTTCTTTTAGCTCCATGACATCTCCTATAATAGCGTCTACTTTGCCTTCGGCTTTTGTCAGGTCGTTTCGCATGATAGTTACTCTCTGATCGAGAGTGGCATCCCGTTCATCCAGTTTGTCCATCTTTCTATCCAACTTATCCATGTAGCCTTCAACAGTACGCTTCAAATCGTTGTTGGAGTTGGTCAGAACTGCTACCTGCGTGTTCAGAGAGATGACAAGTTCATTTGTTTCAAACAATATCTTTTCTTTGGTTTTGGTCATGGGTGTGGTTTCTTCGATTAGGTCTGCCATTCATCATTGCTCCAAGATATAGAATAATTTTCTCATCTCTGTATATTGACGCCTTTTATTCTTATACCTATAGTGCTTGTGCCAGCGTTGTCCGTTGTAACATAATCTATAGAAGTTCCTGTCAACTTTATCTCCGCAGGTGGAAGGAACATAGTCATGCTCGCCGCCGCTTTAGCGTTTTCTATTCTCAGATTTATCTCTCCTGCGGCCACGCCAGACACTTCAGGAGGAATACTTGCTCCTACAGCCGCACTTATATCTGCCGCCGCCCCAAGTGCTAGGGTGACTTGAACCAATGCACCAATGAAGGCTCCTGATACGGGAACGAGATGTGTGATGGGCAATGTGACAGGCGTTGTGGATGCAACTCCTATTGCCACACGAAACGGGAATACGGTTGGAGATGTAGGCATCCAGTTCATCTTTAGCACATTGCCATGTACTGCCGATGTAAACTTGAAAAGGTATCCTCCTGTATCACAGTAGAGACTTCCAAGATACCTTCTGGACGTGTCGCCACTCTTTGTTCTGGCCACACCCCTGTATGGGTTGGAAGGAACGGTTGTGCTTGCTTCGATGCTGGTCACGCCTGCATTGTCATACATATAAACATGCTGCCAACTACCAGAATTATTAGTTGCTACAGGTGTAAAACTTGCTGTAAGTGTACCTGTCACGATAAGGAACTTATTTGCGCTTGGAAGAAAGGCGGCTCCATTGGTCACTGAAAATGAGCCTGACGTTGTATAGTTGACGTTCAATCCGTTGATATATGCAGTATCTTCTATCAAGCCCTGTTCGGTCAAAAACTGCGCTGTCTGCAATAGGCTGGATTGAATGGTTAGTGTGCCAGTGGGCATCCCAAGTTCAAGCGGAAAAGCCGCCGTAAGGGCATCTATCGTGCCAGTTGGTAATCCTGAAATAAACTGGTCGGTCATGTTAACTCCCGTCCACGCAAAACGTGGCTGTCTGCTGTGAATTGGTTGTAGGGTGTACCTGCTGCACCATATACAGCTTCAAGCACAAGGTCTTGATCTGTGATATTGGCATTGATATAGCCATCTCTGTTGTCTCTTGGAACGTAGATGCCTTGAAAAACAAGTCCATCCTGAACAATGTCGAAGTTGTTCGGATTGCGGTAAAGCTCTCCCACTTCTTGCGGCGTCAATTCCCTGTTCCATATTCTAGGTAGCTTTACATCCACATCGGCAAGATTTTCGTGTTGATAGATTGTGTTCACAGGGTCAGGGCCAAGATTGAGAATAATTGTTGGACAGTCACTATCATCATCCGACGTCCCTGAAGGTGTATTGGTTTCTGTGACATCAAGTGCTTGGTCATCCAGATAAATCTTGGGGTCTGCTCCATCACTTGAATTGTTGTAAGTGACAGTAACTAGCTTCCATGTGTTCTGTGTTGTAAATGCGCCAGGAACCCACCAGAAGCCGTCTGTAGGGGTTTTGTAGGAATGGAAGGTTAGTGTTCCAAACTCATTCAACGATAGATAGTTACCCCTTCTTCCGCTTCCAATGTCCACTGAGCGAGAGATAAGATATGCTTGTGTAATCAGTCCCCGCCTTCGCACCCATACAGAATAGGTAAAGGCGGACATGTTCGCAAGATAAGGAAGTATTCCAAAATCAACTGCACCAATAATCCCTGACGCTGTGCCTGTTGGTGCGGCAACAGTAATTGGCTCACAGAACGTCTCTACAGCCTCATCGAGATACCATGTAAAATCTATCATCCCTCCCAAATCAATCTCAGACTTTATTCCTTGAATGTAGTATGAGCCTGTATGGTTTGGAGAACGAGTAATCAGTTGAAACTTATCTCCCTGCTCCAAGTTCATATAAGCAGATAACAGAGTTTCACTTGTGTTCGCAATAAAAGATGCTGAGTGCAACATTTTTGATGGATACCTGTTTATGGCAATTCTGTTATCGGCAAAGGTCTTGGATGTGTTGTAGTCGGTAGAGTATTCTCTAGTCAGTGTTCCGGCGATAGTTTCTCTCGCCAAACTTTGTTCAGATTGCGTGTTTACGTTGCGGTAGTCAATGGGCTTCATCCTGTGGATGCCATAACCTCGTAGTTGGAAATACCATAGCCATCCCGCAGGCCCGTTATTGAATATAGACCACCGGAAGCCGCCTGGGTTATATGCCAAAGTGCCTGTAATATTGCCTGTGTAGTTTGGCCCCGACCCTGATATAGAAAAATCAAATTTGAAGTCTGTAGTTGCTACAGGGTCAATAACATTAAAGCCAGGAATGGGCTGGTCGGTGTCAGGGTCAATAAAGTAGGCATTGATGTCCCTGCGCTGTGTCGTTCCGATATAGAATGGCGCATCTAAACTGTATAGAACAATGGGAGATGTGTCAAAGAACCTCGGATAAATCTTCACCGAAACGTCGTTGACCATATCCTTGCCAGCGTCCCAATCTCCGTCTATCAATGTTGCATTGAAAGAAGCATCTGCTCGACTGTGAATTTTTATCCTGCCATCATCCGTTGCGCTATGCCACTTTATATATCCAGTTTCGCCAGACAATCCGTGAAATTTCAATAATCCAGAAGTGGCTATGTTAGTCGGAATAGTGCTGAGTGGCGTGGTAGAGCCACGTGATAGGTAGTTCTCGGCTCTCAAAGTGACACCATCTTGGAAGGGTCTGAATTTTGGATATGTCCAACCCAACTCGCTCTTGGTAAGTTTGTCAATTTCGCTATAGACAGTTACCTTCTTTTTGATGCCGTCAAATACCGCAGGGAATGTCTCAAAGCCTTCATCAAAGTCTGTGTGAGCAGGGTCTACAGCCGTTTCAGCAAACAGGAAGGGAATTGCTTCGTCTATGGTGACATCAGACTGAAGCCGTACATTCTGAATGATTTTGCCCTGTGCAACACTCATCCAATCTACTGCTTGAACGTGAACTCTCTGGTCGCCCCAATCTCCATCATCTATTTTGGTTGACTTGATATGTCCGTACCATACCTGTTTCGAGAAGCCACTATAAGTCAGGATGATGTTTATAGCCTTGCCAACGAGATTAACACTGCTCGTGTATGTCCCGCTGCTGTTATCTATGGAAAAAGATAAACTCCCGACACCCGCAGTTCTCTCAAATCCATTAGAACTGAATATCCCATTTTGAAAGACAAGTGATGTGACAACTCTGGCAGTAATGTCGGTTTCAGGTATACCGTCATCGTTCAAGTCTATGGAGATTGTTCGAGTTGGAAATATCATGCTCATTGGTTGTTCATCTCTCTCACAACAGCCGCAGGGATGACCACTCCTAATCTATCAGCCAAATCATCAATACTTCTTCGGCTGAGAGTGACTTCGTTGCCAGACTTCATTGGGTCAATTCTTCCAGCCGTGAAGGGAGTGAACATTTCAGACTTGCCTAATTCCAACACGTTATAGGCTTTCCCTGCGAGAGTAGCACCACCAGTAGCACGCCCACTCCCAGGAACGTGTTGAGTGTTAGTTGTGTTGGGTGTCCCACTGCCACTACTTCCTCCCCCTCCTCCCCCTCCAAGCCAGCTTGGAAGTTTAATGGTAATAGTGAAAGCCGTAATAATCTTTTTCAGAATTTTATTGATATCGTCTTTGATACCTGTAACAACGTCCAAAAGGGCTTGTTTGCCACTGTTTAAAGCGTCAACCGCCTTCCTAATCCACCCACCTACTTTTTGCTCAAATGTTTTGGCAATCTCTCCCAATTTGGTTGATATAGAATTTTTCCATTCCACTAATTTTGCGGCAATCTCAGGAACAGAAGTACCAAATAGTGTGAGAACCGCCTGAATGATGCCTGCAACTCCGTCTACAAGAGCATTGAAAACCTTAACGGCAGTTTCTTTCAAAGTTGTCCATGCCCCCTTCCAATCCCCCGTTGCAACCTGCATAACAATTTTGGCAAGTCCAAGAACCAAATCAATAATGCCCGTCAAGATAGGTTCTATGCCTCCCCACGCCTGAACAACAGCAGGTAAAACGTTATTCATCCACACATCCATCATCACTCTACCAAACTCCTGAATGAGTGGGAGATTATCTTGAACCCATGCTTGGATTTTCACAACTACCTTGTCTATAAATGCCGAGACTTTTTCTCCAATTTGTTGAAAGGCACTTATGAGGGCTTGAAAGGCTGGATGTTGTGCTATTTGTTGGAGCAGGGTAGGAATACTTGCTATACCCGCCCCTATTGCATCTGCAAACATTCTGAACTTTGGATTATCAGCCGCTTGTCCAAACCAATTCAGGAAGCCTTCGAGTATAGGCATGACCTTTTCTGTAAAGGATACTGCCAATCCAAGTCCAATCAGTTTAAGTTCTTCAAGGTTTCTATTGAATTTTTCATACCTTGCAGGGTCAACAGCAAGTCCAAATTTCTTTACCTTTTGTGTGACTTTATCTATCCCGCCTTCAGCAACAAGTGTGTCAAAGAAATCAACCATCTGTGCGCCACTCTTGCCGTAGATTTCAGTCAAGAAGTTCACACGCTCTTGCTGAGTGCCTAGTTCAGCATACTTTTGGGCAATTTCATCTGTCAGTTGTACGCTATCTTTGACATTGCCATTGGCATCCTTCACGTCAATGCCATACTCTTTCAGTTTCTTGCCAGCGACATCCAAAGTGCCGTTGGATTTGAGAAGGCTTTTGTTCAACAAGACATTGGCTTTGGCTACAGCATCTACTCCTACACCAGATTTACGGGCAACAAACCCAAGAGCCGCCAACCCATCGGTTGTGCCATCCATGACATCGCCAAGACTGTCCAAATCTTTTGCCCAATCCATCGTAGCCTTGACAGCAATAGTAATGCCAGCAACAACAGCCGCCACACCTGCAACAGCTAACTTAGCCCCCGCTTTAAGTGGATTGCTGTCTAAACTGAATGTAGATTTAAGGTCTTGTAGTGCGATTGTCATTAGTTACCTTTCGCCCTCGCTTGCATCTCTAGCAGTTTTGCTCCAAAGGCTTTATCTGCTTCGGCTTGCTGTTCAATAGCTTTTGGCTTTGACGCTGTGTCATCTAAGTAGTGAGGCAGAAAATCTTTTAACTTCATCAAATGAGTTTCTTTAATCATCCTGCCACTCATGTTTGAGATGGTCTGTGCAAGCAGGGCTGTTCGTGCGTCTGCTCTCTCCTGCGGGAATGGGTAGACTTCGTAGTAGGCTCTCCAATACTCAATCTCACTAGCAGGCAGTTCCATGATTTCATAGAGCCACTTACCCTTTGCTTCGGCTAACTGTCCGTAGAAGATGTACTCAGGTCGTTTGGGAGGTTCTTGTTAGCCCCCATGCCTGCCATCTCCATTGCTTTATCGGCCACAAGTTGCAACTGAGAAATCGAGCGATTAGCAAACAACTCTGCTTCATCTTTGGATACAAAATAGGGAGAGCCGTCAACATTACAAGCCGTTTTATATACAAGGTCAGTCATCAGTTCAAGACCTTGAATATCACTAATTTCACCATCAACGGTTTCACTTTCCATCTGCTTGATAAGCTCTCTATATTCCAAAAGAGCCTTACCACCTAACTCACGAACATAGAAACCTACCCCTGTGCCATCAAGCGGAAGGAACTCCATCCTGGGCAGGAGAAGTTCCTTCTTGCTGATGACAACAGGAGTGATTGATTTACGTTTAGCCATTTAGTCCTCCGTTCAGGCTAACTTATGAATTTGCTAGAGTAATCTCGCCAACGGGCGTGACCACCACAGTTGCTACCACGTTGTCAGGGCTTGTGGCGTCTGCATCTTCCTCTTTGATAGACTTAATCCAGCCAGTAAAGACGTACTGATAGCTAGGGTTTTTCAAATGACAAACCCTTTCCGTCTCGGCTTTCATGTCTGTATAGAGTGTCGTGAGTTGATTAGGTGTAGAAAGGACTTGCAGAGTGAAGTCACTTGCCGACACTAACCCATTGGGTCGGCGTTCCTCAAATCCACCACTTCCATGATTGGTTGTGTTTCTTTCTCCTTGCGCCAGTTCAGGAAATCCAATCACCTGTGCAGGCACAATATTGGTTCCACTTGGGAATGAGAACAACGAACCATAACTTGACATTGTTCCAGTAGTTGCCATCTTAAAAACTCCTTATGCTTTCCATTGCACGTAGAAACCTTTGATAAGTGTCCACAAATCTTCGGCTTCCTGACGCTCAATGTAAATTCCATCAGATATTGCGGAAAGGAAGTCAGTTTTATTCCCTTCCAGATAATTTTGTACCGTTTGAACATAGGGACGGACTGTTTCCCAATCGCCTATGTGACTGATTTGCACCCTGCTCATGTGAATACTTGCGCCTGCCGAATGGTTGTGATCTTGCATCGGGTCAGAAATCGTCTGAACTGTGATGCAGGGAACACTTGCACCCGCAGGCTTGGGAGCAGGAAATACTTCTAAACCTGTAGCCGCTTTCAAGCCCCAAATGAGAGTAGACATCATATCTGCCATCAAATCACCTTCTTCATAATCGCTTCGGCTTCCTTAGCGGCTATCTTCATTGCTTCATCACTCTTGGTATCAATCGCAGGGCGCATGTAGGGTCTTGCTTCTCTACTAACCGTACCAAATTCAACTTCTACTGCATAATCCACATTACCTCCACCTGCTTTGAGTGACACAGTATCATTCTCAACACGGACTTCTTCAGAGGCCAGCAAGTCGCCAGTACGAACAGGTGTGAGTGCTTGCATTTCAGGAAAAATGGCTTCTCGCACACCCTTCTCAAGTGCAGGAGTGTAATCAACATCAGCGATTGCTTTCAATTGTTTCTGAAGTTTGTCCCATCCGTATACTGTCATGGGGCTTGCCTTTTGAGTTGAACCTTCTGCACAGACGAATTGACCGTTGGGGCAGAGAAGGGTTTGAAGGTTCCTGAGATTGCAAAGGTTCCCTTTTCAATCAACTCAATCTCATCAGTCATCAGCACAACAACACCATCATCAATCCGAAGAATGGCATCGTAGTCCACGAAGAATGTTTCGCCACGTTGAACAACTTTGCCGCCTGTGAAATCTATGCCACAAGCCACACCAGATAGGGAGATGGTTCTTGTTTCTACTGTATTACCATAAGTACCTGAACTAGAGGATATGCGATAGATGTGACATAGGTCGTCCATTGTATCGGCCTGTTCCGTTTGCAGTTTCGTCAATTCGGCGTCAGAGTGTGCCTTCATGTGCTTCTCTTGTATGGACTAAAGCCCAGGTCGATGTAATCTTGAGCCAGGTCACTGGCTTCCGGCAAGTATTGAACAGCCACTATATAGGCTTCCATAACCATATCTGATACATGCTTAAACATTTGAGAGCGATTGAAGCTTTCGCCATCCGTTTTATAGTCATAAGCAGTTGCAAGTTCTCTACGAAACTGTTCAAGAGCCTTGTACTTTAGCAGAGCATAGTATTCAAACTTATCTGTTGTGGAAGTTGGCTCTGCCGTAATATCCATAATGCGCCAAACTTCTTCTGTGATGAAGATAAAATCAGTATTCTCCCAACCAGTTTCGTCAATCAACGAACCCATGACAAACTGTATATAGGAATAGGCTAGGGAAATATCGGCTATAACTGTCATTCTACGTAGAAATTCCTTTCTCCGCTGTCAGCTTGTCCTGTGCCTGTCGAGTACCACGTATAGAGCCAAAGCCCACGCTTACCTGTCGTATCCAGATTGGCATCAAAGATGCCTGTAGAAGCCAAAATGATTGTGCCTCCTACGCCATAGATATATGTGGTTTCTGTCCCGCTAGGCTCTCTGGTATCCAGAAAGACAGCAGTTGGATTGAGCAATGTTCCTGTCGAGTTTCTAAATGTCCCTCGAACAGTCACTAAATCACCTTCATGGTAAATGTTCATAGTTCTTCTGCCTCGACATCGGATGCTGCACTATCTGAAGAATTTACATTGCTAGATTTGAATGATGTTGTTTCGGTGTCGCTAGATGCAAAGTCTGATGGAACTGTACTACCTGCTTTGAACGAGATTGCCGCTGCCACACTAGAAAGGAAATCTGCAACTGACAAATATCCTTTGAGTACAAGAGCAGAGAAGCCATCCAAGAACGATGTTGTAACCACTTTTGCTAAAGATATTGTCGTGTTCATTGTGATGCTATTACCATCAGTAATGGCGTTGATTTTAGATATACTCACACTCTCCTCATAAGTCTGCGTTATTTCAGGAGCCGCAACGATTTCAAGAGCAATCCCTAATCCTGCGCCAGAAGTTATCCACGAGGCACTAGGAGATACATCGGCTACACTATCACTATCCCAAGCAGAAGCAAGTTGGTGGCCTGGACTTGTTCCATTGATGTCATCAAGTTCATCCCATCCAGCTTCAAAGGTAATTCCTTCTGGCTGTCCATGTCCTATGCCAACAGCAAATCTATTATCAGCATCATTGGCCGCACTCAAAGTAACTGCAAGACTGGTAATACCGTTTCCAGAATTGGTAGGCTGTTGAATAATCGCTCCTGCCAATCCACCAGTCAAATCCACACCAGTTACTTGTTGGAACTCCATGATGATAGATGACTGCGTAACGCCGCCAAAATCTACTGTTGTTGCTCCTGCTGTAGCCGTTCCTGTTGAGATTGCGGCATAGCAGGTAAGCCGATGTGCCTGTGCGCCTGGGTCTGTTCCAACAGTTGCCTGCTGTGTCCATGTCAATCCGTTACCTGAAACTGTGCCAGCAGAGCCTAAGTCAGTCGCTTTTGTGTTATAGGCCCATAGCAGAATAATGGAATTATCAGCAGTAGGCGGTGTCCATGAAGCATTGGCATAAGATGTAGCATCAACATTGTTCTCGTAGTCAGGAGCCGCACTACTACCAAGGTTCGTGATTGCTATTGCCATCTATACGCCTTCAACTCCAATGTTCCAAGTAGGCTGATACCGACTGGCTATTGCATTGGGAATGTTGCGTGACACAGTGGTTTCGCTGTCAAATGTAGTTGTAAAGGTTCGTGTCCTGTCAGGACTAATTACTATAAATCTATATCTTCCAGCAACGCCCCTGACTTCTACTCTAACGGGTAGGCTAGTTGAACTCTCAAAGTAAACTGTGACCACAACTTCATTTTCACCAAGAATACTTTGGAAGCCCACATATTCAGCCATGTTAGTTCGATGCGCTCAAAGTAACTGTAACATTCAGTGTGTCGCCAGAAATAGCCGCACGATTACCGCCAGTGAAAGCACCACCACCATAGAGAATACCAGTCGTGCCATTCTTGGTGTTCACTGTGGTTAGGAAAGCACCACCTATCGTGACTGTGGCATTAATTGAAAAAGCCGCCTTTGAAGCGGAGTTGTCTACAGAGCCAGATGCAGGAGTGCCGAGTGTAAGAGTTTGTCGCACACTTTCTGAATAATCATCGGCTTCTGTCCATCCGGCGTGAGATGACATAGTATCGCCAACCGCAAAGGTAGGAGAAATATCTACCAAGCCAACATACCAAGCCGCTGTATAGGATGAACCTTTGAAATGCTTATCTAAGCTGTCATTCAATCCAACAGTAGCGACTAAGTTATGAAAGTCATCAGCCCAACGGAGTGAACCATCAGGCTTAATGCACTCTATGTGATACTTGGTAGATAGATGTTTATCCAACAAATTCTCCCACTAGTAATGCAGACGGCTATTTGTTTATTGGAAACTACTTCCCCCATTTTTGTCCATCACGCCTGCATTACTAAATCATTTTAGAGAACCAACGTCGGAACGCTGTAGGTCGTCTGTGTTGCCGTATCCAAGAAGGAAGCTGCACCACGATTGTTAGCCGCCATACCAAAGTAGGCACGCCATTCCTGAGCCGAAAGCACGTTGTCACGAATAGCCGCAAGTGGGCGCATCCCATTGAACCAAGTAGGTTCACGGAAGCCAAGAGCCTTCTCCGGCGCACCAGTCGCTACACATGCGATGATATTGGCAGGACACCAACTGCGAACAAACACAGGATAACCATCCCAATGACCGACGAGCTTGTTAGCAGCATCGGCTTCCAAATTGTCCACAAACGCAGAATGATTAGCCGCATCCGAGTAAACAACATTTGGGCGGTCAACTGCGACAAACTTTGTCGAGGCAATGCCTGACAGTGTAGCCACAAGAGCTTGCGGCATGAACAGAGCGATACCCTGTACATTGTCATGCTCAGTCACATTGGAAATCAGAAGCGTGTCAATGTCATAGATAGACGTAGAAGTTCCTGACGTACCGTTGTAGTGCTGATGAGTAGACGCCGTGAAAGTCGTGCCAGCCCTGTTTGCGGGAATAGTCTGACCATCTGCATTGTAGAATGGATAGCCAATCAAGCCAGTACGCTTCGTGTCAAACCTGTCGTCAAACTCTCTACGCACACTGTTGTACATAGCCGCTTTGATTTCATCCTGCAAAGACAGACTATATGAATACTCAGCATCCAGCACACTCTTGCGGAAATCACCAACAGATGCTTGAAGTAGGAAATCTTCCGTCCAGCCAGTGTTGTATCCCCACTTCCACAAAGGGAAGTTGATTTCAACCACTGAGCGTTCACCTTCGGATTTCTTCAAGCCAAACTCACCAAGTTTCTTCATAGCATTGGCAGGGGTAGATACATCCACCATCTTAGCTTCAGATACTACAGGCTGTGCAACACCCTGCAACATCCTGTCAACTTCGGTATGGATAAATTCACCACGAGCCGCAACCTGGCGGTTCAAATCGCTAGTATCAATCGTGTTGACACCGGCTTTCAGTTGCTTTTCGGTAAGTTCGAGATCAAAAATATTAGTAGCCATCGTATATCTCCCTTACCGCAAAATCAGAATGTCGGTTGCCGAAATCGCTTTGGCAATCGGACGGTCAGTAGCACCCTGCATGGCGTCTTGAATTTTGCCAGCCGTGTTTGAAACATAATAGTGTGCGCCAACGGTCAGACCAGAAGCGGCATAGCCAACAATCGCTCCTGCACCATACAGCGTGACACCAAATGAACCAGAAATAAAGTCCTCAGCCACAATGCCGTCAAACTTACTCTCGGCAAGGTGAGAACCAGTAGCCCCAATGACGGTTGAAACAGCCTTTTGCGCTCTGCTGTTGCTGTCCACATAACAAGCATCACCCTTTGCGAGTGAAACCCCTGCTTGTAATTCTGGAACAAAGCGACAACGCTGTGCGCTAGTTGCATCCAAACCGACTTCGGGTGATGTGCGTTTCGTTAGGTCAGTCACAGTAATCTCCTAAAAATTTATATACGTCCAAATCCAACCTGCTTTACTTTAGAAGTTTCCTTATCAGTAGGAGGAGTTTTGGGTGGAACATTCTTTCTGCGAGCCGCCGTTACAAACTCGGCATCACTCAGTTTCTTCCATTGCTCCATAACAGGTAGGTCTTTGAGAAGTGAGAGAACCACAGGGTCAAAATCGGCTGTCTGAACTTCGATGACTTTCTGCAAACCACCTTCAATCTCGGTAATCACAGTGTCCTTAGTTGTCAGCAAATCCTTCCACTTGGCTTCTTCCTTCTCACGTTCACGCTTCAATAAACTGTTAATCTGCAACTGTTGTTCAGAAGTGAAGGACGTAACCTTCGGCTTTTTATCCTGTGCCTGTTCAGTAGTAGGTTCAGTTTCTTCTTCAGTTGTCTTAGCGTTTTCAATTTTTTCAGTCATATCAATCTCCATAGTGTTAGTCAGTCTATGTAACTCGCCTGCATATAGCAGTAGGATAAATTAGGTTTTTCTCTCTACGGAGAAATAAAAAAAGTCCTATACTCTCCCCACACCTTTTCAGGCTTGACAGGGAGAGAGGAACTTTCATTCCCACTAATACGGGTAATCAGAAGGCTATTTAATCAAACTCAGAAATTTCGTAACCTACCTGTCTCTGAACAGAAGGAGAAAGGTCAGCAAAAACCTTTGTTAGCTGATATTCCATTCCCTGCTGAAATCTATATTCCATCCTGACTAACTCCACAAGCCACAACGGTTTCGGCATTGTCCCCGTAACTGTCCACTCTGACCAGCAATTTTTGCAAAGTTCGTATCCTATATAGTTTGGATTTCCACAGACAGCACAGGTATCAAGTCTCATTCTCGTCCTCTGGAAACTGCCATTTTATTTTATAGGACTTTTGAAGTTCTTCTTTTGTGCCTACCGCAATGGATTTTCTCCCATCTGCATATCTATCATTCTCAAAAGCATCCTGTATCTGCTGAAAATTGACGAACTTCTTGGGCTTGCTTCGAGAATTGTTCAGCACATCCAACCAAATGTAGTATCTGTAGTATCTAGTCATTTCCCCTCCCCATTTGGCTTCTGTATAGGCTTCAATGTAAGTTTGTTGTCCTTATGCTCCCATTGGCTAGGCTTGAACATGAGCGCAATCCAGATTTTCCCATCAGGCATTTGCACATCCATCCATTTTGCCATATCCCCTAGAAACTCTGCTTCTCTTACTATACGATCTACTCTATATTGCAGTTGACCATCAAACCCCATCGCTTCCAATTGTTTCTTTCGTCTGGCCTGTCCCATCTCAAATCTCCTCAAATATCTGCATAAAAAGTCTTGCCACAAGTTTTGCACCGTAGCCTGACCTGAAACTCATCGCATGTCTCATCTCTGTAAAGAAGTTCCAAATCTCCCCCGTCAGGAAGGTGGACAATCTTTCCATAAATGTTCTGGATATATCTCCATTCCAACTTTGGATGTGTGCCAGTGATAGCCCCAAAGTATTCCACACCACGATCCAAATCCCACCAAACAAATCGCCAATCTTCAATGACCTTGATTTCTTCACTGTTTCTGAATGTCATTCAATCTCCAAATATTTTATGAATACCGTGTCCACATAATAAGGCACTCCACTATTTGACACTGTGTCACTGATTATGTGGACTTTCCTATACAAAACAGTGGGAGAGAACCATATAGCGTTCAGAACGATAAGCAGAACGATGCCCGTTCCAGAACGTTCTAGAACCGCCAAGCCCAGTTCTACAAAACCTACCAGAACGGCAGTCAGAACAAAACA
>Ga0209640_10001181_pt1 | contig 21757 bp, 24 predicted proteins | sample RifCSP10_1_FD_184018 | JGI IMG/M metagenome (GOLD analysis project Ga0209640, IMG submission 184018) | Soil microbial communities from Rifle, Colorado - Rifle CSP2_sed 10_1 (SPAdes) (version 2) | ecosystem: Environmental > Terrestrial > Deep subsurface > Rock core/Sediment | place: Rifle...
TGTTGCGGCACCTCGCCGAAGAGGGCCTCCCGATCGAAGCGTTGGAGCGCGTCTACACTCCTATCGGCTTCGACCTCGGCGCCGAGACGCCGGAGGAGATCGCCGTCTCGATCATGGCGGAGATCGTCGCGGTGCGCCGCGGCGGTTCCGGCCGGCCGATGCGCGAGGGCCGCCCGCCGATAAAGCTCGGCGCCGTCGAAGCCGGGCCGGCCGGCGGAGCTTAACGAGAGCTTAACAGGAGATTACGGCCGTCTTTCGCCGGCTCTGCTAACCTGCGGGAACCATGGCGGATCGGCGGCTGCCAACCCCACTCGACGTTGAGCGAATTCTCGTGCGCTACGGCGAGAGCAGAGACGTCGAAGCCCTGAACGACCTCTACAACCACTACGTCGAGACGACGCCAATCACCTTCGACCTCGAACCGACGACGCTGGAGCAGCGGCGCGACTGGCTGGACGAGTTCAAGCAGACCGGTCCGCACAGGCTGCTTGTCGCTGAGCAGGATGGGGCGATCCTGGGCTTCGCAGGCACGCATCGATACCGTGACCGGGCGGCTTACGACAGCACCGTGGAGGTGACGATCTACTGCCACCCGGACGCCACCGGCCGCGGCATCGGCACGCTGCTCTACACGAGGCTCTTCGAGGCAATCGCCGGCGAGGACCTGCACATGGCAATCGCCGGAGTCACGTTGCCCAACGCGGCGTCGGTCGCCATCCACCGGCGCTTTGGCTTCCAGGACGCCGGTGTAACGCACGCCGTGGGACGCAAGTTCGGCCGCTACTGGGACGTCGGCTGGTTCGAAAAGCCCCTGAGCTGATCGCGCCTTAGACCAGCGGTTCAGCCCTGGATCGTGCTGTGAATCGGCATGATGTCCGGCTGGCCGGGGTCGACGCCCATTTGCTGCAAGATCGGCATGAGTGTTGGGCCGAAGGCCTCGAAGTCTGCCTGGGACTCCCAGATGTCGAACACCATCATCTTGTCGCCCGTGCCGAAGCAGGAGTGGTAGCTGCGTCCCTTGGGCGCGCCCGCTCCGGCTTGTTCGAGGCGCTTCATGATCTCGTCGTACTGCTGGGCCGTCATCGAGACCGGTGAAAAGTAGAAACCGATTGCCATATCTTTCCTCCTCATTATCCGTGGGAACTGGCGGCGGGTGGAGCACGAGGAACGCTACACCAGGCCTGTGAGCCAAACAAGGCGCTTCTGGTTAACGCTTCGTATACTTACGCAATGGCTTCCATAGACGAGCAAATGGCTGTCCTTATGCGCGGCGTCGAGTACGGCGACGCCAACATCCAGCGCACCATGGAAGAGGATCTGCGCGAGCGTCTAAAGCTCGGCCGGCCGCTGCGCGTCTACCAGGGCTTCGACCCCACGTTTACCGGCCTCACGCTGGGCAACCTGGTGGGCCTGCTCAAGCTGCGCCAATTCCAGCGCTTCGGGCACGAGGTCACCTTCCTCATCGGTAACATGACGGCCATCGTCGGCGACCCCAGCGACAGGAGCGCCGCGCGCCAGATGCTCACGGTCGAGCAGGTCGAGGCCAACGCCCGCGACTGGCTGCAGCAGGCGTATCGAGTGCTCGACCCGGTGAAGACGATCGTGCGCCGCAACGGCGACTGGCTGTCGCCGCTGACGCTGGCTGAGGTCATCCAGCTTGCCTCGAACTTCACGGTGGCCGAGTTCCTGGCGCACGAGACGTTCAGAAAACGCATGGAGGAAGCCCGGCCGCTCTACATCCACGAATTCATCTACGCGCTGCTGCAGGCCTACGACGCCTACCACATGCAGACAGACGTCCAGGTCGGCGGCTCCGACCAGCTGTTCAACATCATGGCCGGCCGCAAGCTGCAGCAGGCGCTGGGCGAGCGGCCGCTGGTCGCGATCTGCACGCCCCTGCTGATCGGCACCGACGGCCACCTCAAGATGTCGAAGTCGGTCGGCAACTCGATCAGCCTGGACGAGTCGCCGTCGGACATGTACGGCAAGCTCATGTCGATCCCGGACAGCCTCATGGTCAACTACTACACGCTGCTCACGGATGTGCCCGCCGTGGAGATCGTGGCGCTGGAGCGCGGCCTGGCGGAGCGCAGCGTCAACCCGATGGACGCCAAGAAGCGCCTGGCGCATTCCGTCGTGGCGCTGCTCAACGACGAAGCGACTGCGGACGCCGCGCAGTCGGAGTTCGAGCGCGTCTTCCAGCGTGGCCAGCAGCCCGAAGAGGCAATCGCCGTCGACTGGACCGGGCTCCCGGAGGGGCAGACGACTGCGATTGCGGAAACGGCAACGCTGGAGGTTGGCGCCAAGCCCGTCCTCCTCACCAAGCTAATCGCGGATCACATTGGCGTCTCAATGAGCGAAGCTCGAAGGCTGATCCGGCAAGGCGCCGTCTCGGTTGACGGGGAAGTGACAAAGCAAGACGTGATTGGCGTAAAGAGAGGCACGGTTATCCGCGTTGGCCGCCATCGTTTTCTCCGCATCCTCGGAAACCCTCAAGCTGACGACTGATGACTGAGAACTCGCCCCCCGAAGCGGCGATGCGCGCCACCTGCGACGCCATCCTGCGCGGTGACCTCATGGCCGCCATGAACGACCTCACCCCCGACGCCTTCGCGCAGGCGATGTCGCTGGCCGCGACGATTACCGCCCTGCCGACGCCCGAGAGCTACGAGATCGAATCGCGGGATGAGTCAGGCGGCGACTACAGCTTCCGCGTCCGCTTCAAGACCAGCTCGCAGGACATCGTCGCCGCCGCGACCTGGCGCCAGATCGACGGCGCCTGGAAGATCACGTCCATTACCGCTGAGGGCCTGCCCCGCTAACAAACTGTGGTCCTGAGGCCGCAGCCGAAGGACCAAAGCACTTCGGCTTCTGCAAACGCAACATCTCCAACAATGGCGCTCCACAGCTGCCCGATTGCCCGTTTGCCCGATTGCCCGGGGGACGTGGTGGGGGGGAGGCTAGTGGTGGCCGGCGTTGGGGTCCGGCAGGTCCGTCGGAGGCTGCACGTCGAGGCCGAAGTACCACTTCACGGCGAACACCAGCGTCAGAAACGCCAGCAAGCCGCCGAATACCGCCGCCGTGATGCCCATCAGTTCGTCTCTGCTCGGGTCGAACGCCGCGAAGGCGCTGGCCGTCGTGGCGATTACACCCGAGAGTGCGAATCCGAGTGCGAAGAGCAGCCGCTGCAGCATAGGTGTCTCCTGCTGGTTTGAATCCGGCGCTAGCCTAGCACGCGCCGCGCCAAGGGAGCAGAGGTCTGACGCAGGCCCGCAAGGTCCTGTCGCGCCACGATGGCGCCGCCGCGCGTGTAAAGCCGTGGCACGCGCTCCATCAGCCCCGAGACGATCTCGTAGCTGATCGTGTCGCAGAGGCCCGCGACCTCGTCCGCGTCGATGCATTCGTTGCCTTGCCGGCCCAGCAGCGTGACCTCGTCGTCCAGCACTACGTCCGGCGCCTCCGTGACGTCGAGCATCAGCATGTCCATCGCCACTCGCCCGGCGTAGGGGACGCGGCAGCCCCGCACCAGCGCCACGCCCCGATTCGACAGCGCGCGCCGCACGCCGTCACCGTAACCCGCCAGCACCAGCGCCACGCGGCTGCGGCGCGCTGCCCGCCAGTCGAGCCCGTAGCCTACGCCCTCACCAGGTTCTACTGTCGCGACCCGCGCTACGCGGCTGCGCAGCGCCAGCACTGGACGCAGCGGGACGTCGCGGCTCACAGCGGCGGATGGGTAGTAGCCGTAGACGCCGATGCCGCAGCGCACCATGCCGAGTCGCAGCTCCGGCAGGTCGAGCAGGGCGCCCGTGTTGGAAACATGATGGATCGGGATCCAGTCCAGGCTGCGCGTGCAGTCGAGGAAGCGCTGATACTGGCCGCGCGTGAAGCTCTTGTCCGGCTCGTCAGAGGTAGCCAGGTGAGTCGAGATGCCCTCGACGGTGACGCCGGGCAGGGCATGCAGCGCGGCCGCTAGCGCGGCTGCTTCCTGCGGCGCCACGCCGAAGCGGTTCATACCGGTCTCGACCTTGACGTGCACCAGCGCCTCGCGCCCGGCCCTCGCGGCCGCTCCCGACAACGCTTCGCCCATCGCCAGGGTCCCAATCGTCACGCGAAGGTCGCTCTGGAGCAGGCGTTCAGCCTGGGCGGGAGCGGTGCTGCTCAGGACGAGGATCGGTGCCTCGATGCCGGCGCGGCGCAGCTCTTCGCCCTCTTCGAGTCCCGCGACGCCGAGTCCCCAGGCGCCGGATTCGATGGCAGCGCGGGCCGTTTCGATGGCGCCGTGGCCGTAAGCGTTGGCCTTGACGACGACCAGCAATCGCGCGTCCCCGGCCTGTTTCTTCAGAGCCTGGACGTTGGCCGATAGCTGGTCGAGGTCGATCTCGGCCCAGACGCGCAATCCTTCGTTGAGGGCGATCTGGCGCGCTGAGTTGTTCGTCTGCTTATCCAATAGCGCTGTTTGACCCGCGGCAAGCGCGAGTTTAGCATTGGCCCCAACCCGCGTCAAAAGGACTTATTGATTTGAGACCGACGCAATTGCGTGTCCTCGAGCGCGAGGTCTCGCCGCGTTGACACATACGGTCTAACTGCTTACACTCTTGACAGTTTGAAGCTATCCTATTCGGAGCGATCTAGATCGAGGAAATGATAGTCGAGTTTCCAGGACTTGCCTCGATTCGCCGCAAAACGCATCATTCAGGTGTGGCGCGGCGAGAAGTTCTAAACGTCTCCTATGACCCAGACCGCCATGGCGACTTGAAAGCCGCTCTGGACAGACTTGCCCAGGTCAAAGACTCCAGGTGGGATGGGCGAAAGCGGGCCGACTGGGGGGGGGCCACCCTCTTGCCGACGCGATCAAGAGGGAGTTTGAGAATCTGTCCATCGACAGCGACTTGACACAAGTTTCACAAGCCGAAGTTAATGGAGAATCCCCCGTCAAGATCAAGAGAGGAGCCTCATGAGGGACAACGATCTCGTCTGGTTGCGCAACCTCATGGAGGAGCATTGCATCGAGCGAGGGGATTTCATTCTCTCGTCTGGCCGTCCTGCAAAGTATTACTACGACGGTAAGAGCGGAACCTTGAACCCCAGGGCTGCGAAAGTGATCGGGCAGCTCTTACTACCACTAATTCGTGAGACCGGGGCTGAAGCAGTAGGCGGCATGTCGATTGGGGCTGACCCGATAGCCATGGCTGTCGCATTGGCTAGCTTGGACGATGGCGGGCCTGAGATTCCGGCTTTTATCGTCCGGCCCAGCCCCAAGGAACACGGCAAGAGGGATCAGGTCTCGGCATCATTCGCCAGTGATGGAAAGGCACTTCTGTCGCCCGGTCGTAAGGTCGCGATTGTTGACGACGTGATCACGACCGGCGGTTCTGTGAAGGGTGCTATCACAGCTGTCGAGAATCTGGGTTGCACGGTGACATTGGTGCTTGTTCTTGTCGAGCGGCATGAGCGCGGCGGGGAAAAGCTGAGTGCCGAAGGCTACAACTTCACAAGCCTCTTCTATACTGACGCGGATGGAAACCTCAGAATCCGGGAAGACGTACCACAACACGCTGCGGGATTGTCTGGGGAAAGGCTTCTTCGCTGATAACTTCGAGCGCATCTACCAGATAAGCTTTGATGAGGCCGGTTCAAGTGACCGGCCTTTGTTTCCTCTCCTCGTCTGGTCCATCTTCTATTCACTCGGCTACCGTTGGAGGCCGAGACCTCTCCAAGATGCGGTTGCTCGCCAAATGGAAAACGCCCTGATTCCGTCTATCCTCGCTTATCTCGATGCGGTCGAAACCGGAATGGCCCCTGAAGAAGAACTTTCGTCCTTAAACCAAATCAGCGCGGCTTATCGCGGCAGGCTCAACATACAAGCGCAGATTCTGTGGGGTCATTGGGCCGAACGCTGAATCTTGAATAAGGCTTAAAAAGAGTCCCTGTGGCCCCAACCTGCTTCCGAGCCCTGTTCATCGCAGCCGTCCTGATGCTCGCTGCCTGTAGCAGCAGCGAGAAGACGCCGGGCGTCTTCGTCACACCGCTCGGTCCCGGCAGCAGCGATGCCGAGAACGGCACCCCGGCTTCGAGCCCCGGTGCCGCCTTGACGCCGCAGCCCGGCCTCAGCGTCGACTTCGAGACGGCGCGGCGCCTCGAGTCCGAAGGCGATATCGAGAGCGCGGCGAGGGCCTACGTGGCGGTGGCTGCCGGCAAGTCGGCGCAGAGCAAGCAAGGCACGCTGGCCGCCGCGCGCCTCCTGCTGGAGCTGGAGCGCCCGGACGACGTGCGTATCCTGCTCGAGCCGTTCGTGGCCCGGAACAATCTGTCGGGCGACGACCTCGCGGCACGCTACCTGCTGGCGCGCGCCTACGCGGCGCTCGACAGGTGGGCGGAGTCGTTGCAGCAGTACGACCTCTACGTTCAGTCCGACCGCTCCGGCCTCGCCTACGCCTATCTGGACCGCGCCCAGCCGCTTCTGGCGTTGGGACGCACGCAGGAGGCCGTGACGTCTGTCCAGAAGGGCCTTGCCCTTGGCGTGCCGGCCTCGCAGCGCGGCCGCTTCTTGCTGACGGTCGCTCAGGCTCACGAGAGCGCCGGTGCCCTGAGCGACGCGATCAGCGCTTATCGCAACCTGATCAACGACGGCAGCGAGGTGACGCGGTCACTGTCGCGAATCATCGCGCTCAAGCGTCAGCAGGGCGACTCGAGCTACGGGACGGAGCTGACCCAGCTGCTGGCCGGCTACCCGAGCAGCCCGGAGGCGCTCGACGAGCTTAAGCAGGCCCTGGCCCGCGGCGAAAGCGTCGCCGCGGTGGTCCGCGGGCTGGTCTACTACCGCCACAACGACTACCCGAATGCAGAACCGGCCTTCAAGGAGCAGATCGCGCTCTCACCCAACGCGGCCGCCAGCGCCGAGGCCTACTACTACCTGGCGGCGATCCAGGAGTCGCGTGGCGATAAGGCGAACGCGCTGTCCAACTACACCAAGGCGACGGAGACTAACCCACAGAGCCCAATCGCAGACGATGCGTTGTGGTGGCGGGCGAGAATCTACGAAATCGACGGCGTCTTGAACCAGGCCGGAGCGCTCTACATACGCCTCGTAACCGAGTATAAGTTCTCTCAATTCTTCTCCGACGCCGCCTTCCGCGAAGGCATGCTCGACTACCGCGGCGGTGCCTACGCCGCAGCGGCGACGGCGTGGAGCCAGGGCGCCGCTTCGATCAGCGATGCGCAGGAGCGGGCGCGACTGCAGATCTGGCAGGCCAGGGCTGAGATCAAGGCGGGTTCCACGGCGTTCGCCCGGCAAATCCTGCAGCAGTTGGCCAGCGACTTCGAGGACGACTACGCGGGTGTTCGCGCGAGGTCGCTCCTGGCGGGTAAGAGCGAGCTACCGGCCGCCGAAGACGAGGCAAAGCTGGACCTTGTCCCTAAGTTCGACTGGCCGGCCGCGGAGGCCTGGCTGACGCAGCGCACCGGCCGCGCGATCTCGGACGCCGGCTGGTCCACGGATTACCGCTGGGCGCGGGCGCAGGAGCTGTGGCTGGTCGGCCGCGCGGGCTACGGCGACGCCGAGATCTTCGGCTTGATCGAAGCCTACGCCGGCGACGCCGTCGCCATGTACTCGATGGCACGCCGCCTCGACCAGCTCGGACGCGTATCGATGTCCGCTCGCGCCGGGCAGCGCCTGCTGCGTGTCTTGAATACGAACCCCAGTGCGGGTTTACCGAGGCCACTGCTTTCGTTGTCTTATCCGGCGGCGTTTGGGCCGCTGGTGCAGAAGCACGCGGCCGAACAAAAAGTGTCGCCGTTGCTGATGCTGGCGTTCATCCGCCAGGAGAGCTTCTTTGACCCGCGTGCCACCTCGCCCGCCGGCGCGTTCGGCCTCACGCAGGTCATCCCAACCACCGGTGACGCGATCGCCCGCACTCTAGGAGTGAGCGGCTACGAGAGCGATCAGCTGCTGCACGCCGATCTGAACTTGCGTTTCGGCGCCAAGTACATGGCGGACCAGCTGGAGAAGTTCAAGGGCGAGCTGTTCGTCGCCTTGGCCGCCTATAACGCCGGGCCCACGGCGGCGGCTCGCTGGCGCGATGCATCAGGCAACGACGCCGACCTGTTCCTGGAGACGATCGAGTTTCACGAGTCGAGCCTTTACGTCGAAATCGTGGCTGAGAACTACGCGATCTATCGCTATCTCTACGGCGGCCAGCCGGAACCGAACCTGCCGGACTGACGTTTCACGTGAAACAGGGCTGACCTCTCGTGTCGCGGCGGGAGCACGGCTGCGTTCAGATTGACACTTAGAAACCGCCTCCCTAGACTGGCATAACCGAGTGTCCTTCCCTGGAAGGACTTACGTGAGGATGTTGTGCCCAAGCGCACCTATCAACCCAAGAAGCGGCGCCGCCAGCGAGTGCACGGCTTTCGAGCCCGCATGTCCTCGTCTGTGGGCCGAAGAGTCCTGCAACGACGTCGAGCAAAGGGCCGGACCCGTCTCACGGTCTAGCGATCCCCAGGCCTCGCGATCGCCGGTTGCGGCGTCGCGCCGACTTCGACCGCGTGTTTCAGCAGGGGCGCCACAACAGCGGCCGTCTGCTGGCAGTGCGTTCAGTTGGCAACGACCTGCAGTTGAGCCGCTTCGCTTTCGCGATCCCCAAGCGGGTGGGCAAAGCGGTGGTGCGCAATCGCGTGCGACGCCGACTGCGGGAGATCCTGCGCCTGCTACCGCTGCAGGAAGGCTACGACGTGGTGATCTCGGCGCGGCCCGAAGCGGCGCAGAGCAGCTACTACGCGCTGAAGCAGGAAGTCGAGACGCTGATGCGACGCGGGCGCCTGCTCGACCCACCGGCCTAGCATCGCGGCTCGCGTTAGCGCTGATTGGTGTTTACCAGCGCACGATTTCGCCGAACCTCGGCAACCTCTGCAGATACGAACCGACCTGCTCTCACTACGCCTACGAGTCCATAGAGCGCCACGGCTTGGTCAAGGGCGGCTGGCTCGCCCTCAAGCGCCTGTCCCGCTGCCGGCCGCTCGGCGGCCGCGGCTACGACCCCGTCCCGGACTGATGTTTCACGTGAAACAGCGACGTGTTCTCGGTCTATTGGCGCTCGCCGGCGTCATGGCCGTTATCGCAGCTGGCTGCGTCAGCAGTGCCGGGACCCGAGGCTGGGCCGGACCCGTCCATTCCGCCAATGTCTTAATCGTGTCTTCCGGTGGCGGACGCATCGACGGGATCGGCAGCGACGGGCGCCAGGCATGGCGCTTTCCTGAAATCTGGAAGATTCCCGAACGCAAGGCAGAGAAGCTCAAGGGCATCTACGGGCCTCCGGTGCTGAGCGCCGACGGCAAAGTCGTGTTCGTAGGCGACTACAACGGTTACGTCTACGCCTTCCGGCCGGGCGACTACACGCCCGGACAGACAGTCGACCAGCCGGTTGCGGCGTCGTATCCGCTTGATGGCGCTGTCATCGGCGGCATCTTGCTCGATTCAGCAAAAGACACTCTCTACGCGACATCGAAGAACAAGGTTTACTCGCTGCGCGCTTCGAACCTGGTCGAGCGGATCAGCAACCGCGACGCGCTAGTCGTGGCCGCAATCGTCTTTCAGGCCAATGACGACGTCTGGAGTGCGCCTGTCCTGGCGGGCGGCAAGCTGCTCTTCTCCTCGCTGGACGGCAACCTCTACGCCGTTGATCCGGACACCGGGGCCGAGAAGTGGCGTTTCAAGGCTGACAAGGGACTCGTTACAGCGAGCGTAGCCGGCGACCTGGTACTGACATCCGGGTTCAACAGCACTCTCTACGCCGTGGACGTTGACGACGGTAGTGAGAGGTGGTCGTTCAAGGCGAATCACTGGATCTGGGCCAAGCCCGCGGTATCGCAAGGCGTAGCCTACGTGGGCGACTTCGACGGCGTCGTCCACGCCGTGTCGCTTTCGGACGGAACCGAGTCGTGGTCCCTGTCGCTGGACAAGGGCGCGCTGCGCGCCTCACCCGCGATCGCCGGCGGCACGCTCATCGTCTCGACGGCTGACGGCTGGCTGTTAGGCATCGATACCAGCTCACATGAGATCGTCTGGCAGCGGGACGTCGGCTCGGCGCTGAACGCGGACATCACCGTCGATGGCAGTAGCGTCTACATCGCGCCAAAGGGCTGCGTCACGCCGGAGTCCGGCGGCGACAAGGTCTACTACACGCAAGTCAATCCCTCAAACGGCGATCTGACCGCTGCAACGGGGGTCTGCTGATGGGCCTGATCAGCGATTTCTTCAACATCTTCCTGATCACCCCTTTCACGAACCTGTTCGTCTTGCTGGCCACCTTCACGGGTAATGCAGGCGTCGCGGTGATCCTGCTGACGCTCATTATCCGGATCGTTACGCTGCCGCTCACCCTCAAGCAGATGCAGTCGACGCGGGCGATGATGGCGCTGCAGCCGCGGCAGGCCGAGCTTCAGAAGCGCTACAAGGATCCAAAACGCCGGCAGCAGGAGATGATGAAGCTGTACCGGGAAGCCGGCATCAACCCGCTCGGCTGCTTCTCGAGCATGCTGATTCAGATGCCGATCCTGATCGCGCTGTACCGCGTGTTCATCCTCGCCGTCGGCGAGGCCCCGGAGTCACTTATCCAGCTGTCGGGGCGAATCTACGGCTGGGACTATCTGCGCAGCGGCTTGCCGCTACCCGCCGACTTCCTGTGGCTTCACCTGGGGCGGTCCGACCCGTTCATCCTGCCCGTGCTGGTGGCAGCCTCGACATTCACGCTGCAGAAGATGAGCACGATACCCAGCACGGACGAAAAGGCCCGCGCACAGGCACAGATGATGAACTTCATGATGCCCCTGTTCTTCGGCTGGATCACGCTGACCCTGCCGAGTGGCCTGGGGCTATACTACGCGCTGTCAAACATCATCGGCATGGTGATGCAGTACGCATATGTGGGCGGCGGCCCCTTCAACTGGCGTGCTCTTGTGGGACTTTCACAGGACGCCGTGTTGCCTCGCGCCCTTGACGTGCGCACAGCCCAGACCGAGCGCTTCAACAGGCTGGGTCGCGGCGACGTGGATGACGACGGCGAAGAGGGGCCAGAAGCAGGTGCGGGAGTCCCAGCCAAGTCAAAGAAGCCGTCGCCGAGTGACGAGAGCATAAGCAGCAGCACCGGCGCTGGAGGCAAGCGGCGCCGGAGGAGGTACGGTCGTGGACGGCGTTGAAGCCGAGGGTAGAACAGTGAACGAGGCGACCGAAAAAGCGCTCGAGGAGCTGGGGCTCGCTCGCGCGGAGGTGGACGTAGAGGTGTTGAGCCAGGGCCGCCCCCGACTCCTGGGCTTCCGTGGCGAGCCCGCCCGCGTCCGCGTCACGCCACGTCCCGTCCCGGTCGCTCCCCCACCCATGGAGCGCCGCGCCGCCGGTCGACCTACGGCCATCGTGGAGGAAGAAGCCGAACTAGAAGAAGAGGAAGAGGAAGAGGGCGAGGAAGAAGAGGAGGAGTACGAGGAAGAGGAGTATGAAGAGGAAGCTGAGGAGCCCCTGCCTCCGGAGTTGCTGCGCCCGGCGCCACGCGTCGCCGCCGCGCCCGTAGAGCACGTGCCGGCCGACCCGGCGGACGTCGCCGTCGCTGTAGAGGTGCTCGAAAACCTGATCAGGCTCACGGGCCTGGAGGCCGGCGTCACGCCGCGCGAGCCCGAAACCGCCGGCGACGGCATCGGCATGATCCAGGCGGTTCTTGACGTTGATGGCGAGGACCTCGGTCTGCTGATTGGCCGCCGTGGTCAGACGCTCGCTTCGCTTCAGTACCTGCTCAACCTCATCGTTGCCAAGCAGATCAGTAAACGCGTCGCCTTTGGCGTAGACGTGGACGGCTATCGCCGCCGCCGCGAGGAGTCGCTGGTCAACCTGGCCAAGCGCACAGCCGCTCGTGTACGAGGGACCGGCAGGTCGGTGACCCTGGAGCCGATGCCGCCCAACGAGCGTCGGATCGTTCACCTGACTCTGGCAGACGACCCGAACGTGATGACGGTGAGCATCGGCGAGGGCGAAGGACGCAAAGTAGCGATAACGCCGACGCGCTAGGCGCCTCATGAGCCCGAACCTACTTATCGCAGGACATATCGCTAAGGATATAACTGGCGATGGCTGGCGCGCAGGCGGCGGCGTCCTCTACGCGGCAGCCCAGGCTAGCCGGCTCGGTCTCAAGGTTGGCGTCGTGACAGCGTGCAGTGCCGAGCTTGACCCCACGTCGCTGCTGCCGGGAGTTGATTGGCACGTCCTGCCCTCCGAGAGCACGACCACATTCGAAAACGTGTACAAGGGCGGAATGCGCCAGCAGCGCCTGCTCGCCGTGGCACGTTCGATTGTCATGGCTGACTTGCCCGATGCGTGGCTCGAAGCGCCGTTAGCGCTACTAACGCCGTTGTTTCACGAGATCGAATTCACTATGCCGGCTGCACTCTCCGCGCGCGGCTCGTATGTGGGCCTCGGTGCGCAGGGCTGGCTTCGGCGTCTCGATGGCGACCGCATTCGTCCAGTGGACTTCGAATCATCGCCGGCGTGGCTGGCGGGTGACGTGGTTTTTCTGTCCGAAGAAGACATCACTCAGCCCGAAGCCGTTGCCGCTTGGCAGAAGCGCATCCCCATCGTGGTGCTGACGCGGGGTTATCGAGGCTGCATGATCTGGGACGAACGAGGCCGTCACGATCTGTCGGCTGCCCCGGTGGCCGAAGTCGATCCTACGGGAGCGGGCGACGTCTTTGCAGCGGCGTTCATCGTGAAGTACTCGGAGGAACGAGATGTGCTGAAGGCCGCGGGCTTCGCTGCCGCCGCATCAGCCCTGGCGGTCCGCGGTGAGGGGATCAGCGCAATTGCCGGACGCGAGGAGATCGAAGCAGTGCTCAGCAGAGGCCAGGTCAAGGTCGCCTGATGAGCCCTCAGAGCGCGCAACGAGCTGTAGTCATCGCCATCGCCAATCAGAAGGGTGGTGTCGGCAAGACCACGACGGCGATCAACCTGGGCGCGGAGCTCGCCTCCCGGGGCGTTGCCTGTCTCCTGGTCGATCTCGACCCACAGGCCAACGCGACCGCCGGCCTCGGCCTCTCCCACGGCGACGGCCCCAGCGTCTATGACGTCCTGATCGATGACGTGCCGCTGGACGAGGTGATCGTGGCGACGGTGCAGAACGGCCTCGACCTCGCTCCCTCGGGCCGGGACCTCGCCGGCGCGGAGGTGGAGCTGGTGCCGGTGATGGCGCGCGAGCAACGCCTGCGCCGCGCCATCGATGCCGTAATTGACCGCTACGAGGCGATCATCGTCGACTGCCCGCCGTCCCTCGGCCTGCTCACCCTCAACGCGCTCAACGCGGCGGACGAGGTGCTGGTGCCGGTGCAGTGCGAGTACCTGGCGCTGGAAGGCCTGGGCCAGCTGACCGGCACGCTCGAAGCCGTGCGCCGCAACCTCAACCCGCGTCTGCATCTGGGCGGCCTGCTGCTGACCATGTACGACAGCCGCACCAATCTGTCTCAGCAGGTGGCGGAGGAGGTGCGCAAGCACTTCGCTGCCACCTTCGAGACCGTGATCCCGCGCAGCGTGCGCGTCAGCGAGGCGCCCAGCCACGGCCTGCCGATCAGCCTCTACGCGGCGTCTTCGCCTGCCGCGAAAGCGTATGCGGCCTTCGCGACCGAGGTGATAGAAGCGTTCTTACCGCAGCGAGCCAGCCCGAAGGCGGCTAAGATCCAGCCCCAGAAGGTAAAGGCGAAGCGATGACCAGCCGTCGTAGCGGTTTGGGCCGCGGCCTCGACGCCCTGATCCCGAACCTCCAGCCCATGGTGGAGCAGGTGGACATCGACCTGATCGCGCCGAACCCGCAGCAACCGCGCAGCGTCTTCGACCCCGAGTCGCTCAGCGAGCTTGCGGACAGCATTCGCGAACACGGTGTCATTCAGCCACTGATCGTCAGCCGGCCGGAGGGTCGTGGTAAGGCGCCTTACCAGCTGATCGCCGGCGAGCGGCGCTTGCTGGCCGCGCGACAGGCCGGCCTCGAGAAGGTGCCGGTAATCGTCAAGGAGGCGAGCTCACAGGCGCTGCTGGAGCTGGCGCTGGTCGAGAACCTGCAGCGCCAGGACCTGGGGCCGCTCGAGGAGGCGGCGGCCTTCCGCCGCCTCGGTGACGAGTTCAAGCTGACCCAGGAGGCGATCGCCTCCCGCGTCGGCCGCAGCCGTTCCGGCGTTGCCAACTCGCTGCGATTGCTCACGCTCCCGGAAGAGATGCAGGCCAGCCTGGCGCGCGGCGAAATCACGGCCGGCCACGCCCGCGCCCTGCTCGGCATCGATGACGCAGACGAGCGCCGCCGGTCCTGGCGTCGCATCGTGGAGGGGCGTCTCTCGGTGCGTGAAGCAGAGTCGATGGCGAAAGCCCGCGTCCGCTCGCGCAACCGACAGGCCCCCAAACGCCGTCCTGCCGATCTGGTGGCTTTGGAAGAACGCCTGCGCGGCGCCCTTGGCACCAAGGTTGACCTGACGAAAGGGCGCAGCGGCGGCCGTGTCGTCATCCACTACTATTCGGACGAGGAGCTGGAAGCGATAATCAACAGGCTAGGCTAGGCGAGATTCGCAGCATGGAACGACTTGAGATCATCGAGGCGCTGAAGCACCTCCCGGACACCGTCGCGACTGAGACGAAGGGTCTCAGTGAGGCGATGCTGCGCCATCGTCCTCGTGAAGGCGAGCGGTCGATCAAGGAGATCGTCGGTCACCTGCGCGATGCCGCGGAGGTCTGGCACAAGCGCATCTACATGGTATGCACACTCACCGATCCTGTTGTGGCTTCCTGGGAGAAGACCATCGGCTTTCGTGAGAGCACCTACCTTGATGCGGATCTGTCACGGGTGATCGCTGAAATGCGCGACTGGCGCCTCAAGACAGTCGACGCCCTGGATCACGCAGTCGACTGGACCCGAATCGGCAGCCAGCTTGGAGTGGGGAGGCGCAGCCTGAAGCAGTTCGCAGAGATCCTCGTCGAGCACGACGCCGCGCATGTCGCGTCGATTCGGGAGCTCCGAACCGCTCAGGCGGCGAGGCAGCCGCGCTAGAGTCGTTCGCTCCAGACCTGGTCCGTCACATCAGCTCCGCGTGCGCGAAAAGCACCGCGAACTGCTTGCACCAGACAAGCGCGCTCTTGACCTTCGAAATGTCCACTGTCGCTGGGATCTCGTAGTTGAACGCGCCGTCCGTGGCCTTGAGCTTGCCAAGGTTCAGCGACTCCCTGGCGTTGCCGCCGTCCTCATCCTCGGAAAGATAGACGTAGAGGTCGGGCCCGTTTCGGACCGAGAAGTTCTCGAATCGCAGGACGTAGGTGTCGGTGCCGGTCTGGATCAGCTGCACATCGCCGCGGCCGAAGTGGAAGTCGTCAGAGCCCATGAACTGGCCACTGCGCACCGCCTTCGCCTCGAAAGTAGCAACTGAGCTGGACGCGGGACCCTTCGCTGGCTCCGCCCCTGCTGCCGTCATCGCCAGCGGACTCGCCTCTTCCAGGTGCGAGCGCTCCCACAACGGCGACACCAGGTAGTCGGCGATTACCAAGGCCAGCACGACCGCTGGCACGCCGATCAGGGTCGTTGCCAGGCGATGCCGCAGCAGGATGTGGTGTAGCCGCTTTCGGTAGGCAAAGTAAGCAACTGCGAGCATGCCGGCGATGATCAGCGGCGTGATGATGAACCGATACGGGTAGAGGTCTTCGGAGATGAAGGTCTCCAGCTCGCCGAAGATCGAAAGCAGAAGCATGTTGGTCCTCCATGAAGTTACGACAGTCAGCAGTAGGAGGATGCAGGCCCAGGCCCCACAGCGAAAGACTGGCTTGACTAGGCGAGGCCAGAGTGCTGTGATGCCAGACGCGAAGGGGGACGCAATGGCAAAGGACTACAAGCAGCTCACGTGTAGGGACGCAGGCTACGAGTGCGATTTCCTGGTCCGCGCGGAGACCGAGGACGAGGTCATGGAGGTCGCCGGCGGCCACGCTGGGCGCATCCACGGCATGGCTAACATCCCGCCGGAGGCAGCGGAGCAGATTAAGAAGCTAATCAAGACCGTACAAGTCTAGTCGCGGCCCGCGAACGCTGCCCTAGCCTTCCGGTGGCCCCAGCGCCAGGCCGATCATCCGATAGGTCAGCTTGGCGGCAGCGTATGCTGCCGCCTTTGGCCCCAGGTCCGGCGACAGCTCCATGATGTCGAAGCCGACGATGCGTTTGCTCGACGTCACAGCCTCCATCAGTTCGCTCACCTCGTCCCAGCGCAGACCGCCGGGCTCCGGCGTGCCGACGGCCGGCATCTCGCCGGAGTCGATGCCGTCCAGGTCGATCGTCACGTAAACGTGCTCCGTGAGGGCGCTCATGATCGGCGAGAGGTCCGGCAGGCGCCGGTACGCCCGCGGCGAGAAGAACGGCAGCAGCCGCTCTTTGATCAGCTGCGCTTCTTCGGCCGCGGCGCTGCGCAGCCCGACCTGCACCACGGGCACGTCGTCCAGCATGCGGCGCAGGCTGCAGGCGTGGTTGTAGCGCGTGTCCTGGTACTCGTCACGCAGGTCGGCGTGGGCGTCGATTGCCAGGACGCTGAGGTTGGGATAGCGGTCTCGGTGCGCCCTGAATGACCCGACCGCGATTGTGTGCTCGCCGCCCAGCGTCACGAGGAACTTGCCGTCGTCGACGAACTCGGTGGCGATTTCCTGGACGCGGTTGATCATCGCTTCGGGCGACTCGTTCGTCACAGCCACAGCGGGAGAGGTGTACATGCCGTGCAGGTACGGTTCGTATCCCAGCTGCACGTCGAACAGCTCCATGTCCTCCGAGTTGGTGATGATCGCTTCCGGCCCGTCACGGGCGCCGGCGCGCGCCGTCACGGTCGAGTCATACGGCACCGGTAGCAGCACGACGCGCGCGTTCTCGTACTCTCCGTAGGGGTATGGCGGCGCTCCGAAACTCTTGCGAGGCCAGAAGCGCTGGTCGTCGGGTCGCGGCAGCGTCATTCGATCCTCCACCGCTTAGTAACAGCGAAGTGGATTTGAATCACCTTTATGATAGCTGAGGGCAGATTATTAGAATAGAGTAGGCTGATTAGCATAAGAGTCCTCGACACCACTCTCTGATTCAATAGCTCGCACGAGGCCTTGCGCCAGATAAACGCGGTCGCGCTTCCTGCCGGTGACCTCGGTCAGAATTCCCAGATCGCACAGAAGCTGAATTGCTCTTGCTGCGCTCATTACAGTGACGCCAAGTCGTCGGGATGCAAGGCCTGCGGTTGTCGCAGGGCTGACAAAGAGGTGCTCAAGGAGGTTGTGCGCTGAGGGCGGTGCCCTTTCGTGGAGGAGCTTCTGGCGGTACTCCTCGTGCAGCATCGTCATCCTTGACGATCGAACAAAAGCATCCTTGCATTGCACAATGACACCCCTCAAGAAGAAGGACAGCCAGGCGTTCCAAACGCTTCGCTCCGAGACCCCCCGGAGCAGATCGTAGTAGTCCTGGCGATGGCTCTCAAAGAACGGGCTCAAGTACAAGACTGGCGCTGGCAGTCTGCCTATCGTGCACAGAAACAAGACTATGAGGAGGCGACCAACACGACCGTTGCCATCAAGAAACGGGTGGATGGCTTCGAATTGGTAGTGCATTAGGGCACACCGGATCAGAGGAGGAAGCTTGATGTCCTCGTGAAGGAACGATTCCCAGTCACCTAGGCATTGAAGAAGCTCTGACGGGGGAGGCGGCACATAAGTCGCGTCGTTGAGAGTGCATCCTGGTGGACCGATCCAGTTTTGGCTGGTTCTGAACTCCCCTGGCGTCATCGCTTGTCCCCGGACGCCAGTCATGAGCTTCTCATGGAGCTCTCGGACTAATCTGAGACTGAGAGGCAGGTCCGCCAGTCGTCCGAGTCCATAATTCATGGCAGTGCGATAGTTGCGAACCTCCAACACGTCGCTACCCGGACGAATCGGTGCATCGCCAGCGGCCTCAAAAAGTGCGAGGTCAGACAGAGATGCTTGGGTTCCCTCGATGCGTGAAGAGAGCACAGCCTCTCTCTGACTAAGAGGTGCAGTTAGCAGCTGGGGATTCGGGAGTGTTCTTCCCATGCCCGCAAGTTCACCAAGACTACGGTCCGCTTCGGACAGGAGATAAGTGAGATCGACGTCCATATCGAGTTTCCGCATCAAGGGAGCCGGTACGAACGCCTCGTAAGCTTGAGGGGTTCGTATGAGTCTTCCGGCGGGGTTGCTGAAGTCTTTTGAGTTCAAGGGTTCTTAGTAAACTCTATGTTGATTAGCATTCACGTTATTATCATATGTCAGCCAACACTATAATAGTACTTTGTAGCGGTCTACTTGCCCTGCGCCGCCGGCCCGAAGTCGAGCTGCGGCAGGTTGCGTTTCGACTTTACGTCGCCGAGGTCTTCGGTGAGCGCGCTGACGATCAGCGGCAGCGCCACCGTCGCCTCGACGTTGAGCGTCACGAAGTCGGCGTCCGGCGCGATCTTGCGCCAGGACTGCGCCTCTTCGAAGGTGCAGCCGGAGAGGCCGCCCCACTGGGGCTGGTCCATCGTGATCTGCACGCCGTACTTGTGGCCCGGCACCTCGCGTCCGTAGATGTACGCGGCGACCTCGGCCTGCTGGATGAAGTTCTTGGGCGTGCCGCCACCGATGTAGATCACGCCCGTGCGCTTCGAGGTCAGCGCAATATGCGACGTTTCCATCACGTCGCCGATGATGTCGAAGACAACGCGATGCCCGGTGCGAACGCGAGCAGTGGTGATCGCGAGGCCATGCACGCTGTCACCGAGCGCCGGGCTGTAGATCGGCACGCCCTCTCTGGCCGCGGCGGCGAGGATGCCCTCTTCCTTCGCCATCGGCGCCAGCGCCTCACCGATGCGCTGGAAGTACTCGCGGGTCGTGATCGGCTTGTCGGCAGGCAACGTCTGGGCGAAGGAGACGACGAACTCCTCGGCGTCCGCGAAGTCGCTCTCCGGCGCCAGCACGTCGTAAAAGCGGTTGATCCGTCGCCGGCCCAACTCGACGTCCATGCCACCGGGTACCGACTGCCAGTGCGGGCTGCCCAGCGTCTCGTAAACGTCGTGGAACATGTTGGCGCCCGTGGAGACGATGACGTCAGCCATCCTGTTCTCGACGATGTGCCGGATGATGCCCCTCATGCCGGCAGGCACCATCGCCCCGGCGAGGCCGAGGAAGATGGTCGTGTCGTCCTCGAGCATGAGGCGCCAGATTCGCACCGCCTGTGCCAGGTTGCGCGCCTGGAACGATGTGCCTGCCATGCCACGCACGATCTCGGCCGCGCTCAGCTTATCGCGTACCTCGAAAGGCTCAACGTGCGTGTGCAGGAAGGCGTCGTGTCCGTAGTGGCCGGCGCCGTGATGCTCCGGGTTGTGGTTCATGCTTGCCCCTCTTATGCCTTGAGCTGCTCGCAGGAGAACTCGAGCAGGTTACCGTCCGGGTCGCGGATCTCGCACCAGTAGCCGACCACTGGTCCGGAATACTTCGGCCCGTCGGCCAGAACACCCGCCGCGCGCGCTCGTTCGGCGATGGCGTCGACGTCGCTGCGCGCCGCCACGTGGAAACCAAAGTGGTCCATGCGGCCGGCCTGTCTTTCGCCGGCCAGGCCGATGATCACGATGATTAGCCCGTCGGGGTCATCCTTGAGCCGCACCCAGCGCACCTCGGCGCCGTCGTTGCGCTCGTGGATCAGATCCATGCCGGCCCATTCGCAGTAAAACGCGGCAGAAGCAGCGGCGTCGCTGGCCATCAGCGCGACGTGGTCGAGCCGCTCGATCGTCGCTGCCACGGGACTCGCCGTTTCAGGCGCTCGATTCGGCGCCGACCACGCCGGCGACCGCGAAGCGCTCCGTCTGGTTGACCGGCGTCGCCTGGTCGACGAGGTGAGGGTATTCGAGGCCGCGCTCGTGGATGTCGGTCTTGACGCTGGTCAGGCCAAACGTCTCGATGATCCGGTCCGTGGCGCCGTGTGCCTCGAACTCCTTGCAGGAGAAGATGTCGACCCAGACGTAGCCGCGCTCGGGGAAGGTGTGGACAGCGATGTGGCTTTCGGCGATCAGGACGAAGCCGGAGACGCCCCAGTCTTCCGCCTTCTCCCCGACGTACTGCTGCACGTGGGGCACCGAGATCTTGGTCATGTTGATTTCGGCCGGATAAACGTCCAGAAGCGAGCGGACTAGCGATTCACTGCTCAAACGCTCCCGGTCACCACCGAAGCCGTCAATGGTCAGATGCACCGCTCACCCCTTTCCCGTCCCGCCAGTTGCGGGTGTAATACCGCCCCGTGTCTCTCGGAAACGGCGTCCGGCCGATACAACCTCCCGCCTTTTCAAGGCGTAGCAAAAGGCCCCCAGCAGCATCCTTCCTCGGAAGGAACCCCTCGCCTCGAGGGATTTCAACGGGCTCGATTTTCCAGTTGAGCCTCGCTGCAGCCACCAGATGGGCCCGGGTACGTGCCTCTTACTACGGTTAGCTCAAGGGCACAAAAGGCAGGTTAGCATAGCGCCACGGCTGAGTAAATTGGTCGATTTCGAGGTGTCAGGCGCCGGCCGGCGGCGGTGTGCCGCTGCCCGGCGAGCCGTCCTGGGCGCCGCCGCGTCCGCGTCCCCGGCGCCTGCGACGGCGTCGCCGCTTTGCCGGCTCGCCTTCGGGCTGCTCAGCTGACGGCTGCTGGGCTGGCTGTGGTCGCGCAGGCTGCTGCGCCATCGGGGTCTGCTGCGGTCGCCCTGGCGCTCCGCGCCCCCTGTCACGCTCACGTCCGCCGGTTCGAGTGCCTGGCCGCGTGCGCGTGCTGCTGTCCTCGCTGATCGTGCGCAGCGGGCCCTCTATCTGGCGCACCAGCTCCATCGGCCGGATTGTCACGCCGTTCTGTAGCTGGAAGTCGATCGCCGGCACTTCGACGAGCTGATGAGCGTCCGTCAGCCACAGCTTCACGACCTCGCGGTTGAAATCGATGCTCGATACCTTTGCTTCGCCGGCCGGCGTCGAGAGCATTGAGCCGACCTTTGGCAGCGTGCCGCGCAGTTCCTTGTATTCGTCGTACTCGAACGTGAGGCAGCAGTAGAGCCGGCCGCAGACGCCGCTGATCTTCTGAGGATTGAGCGGCAGGTCCTGTTCCTTGGCCATGCGGATGCTCACCGCCGGGAAGTTAGTCATCCAGCTCGAGCAGCACAGCCGCTCACCGCAAATGTCGAAGCCGTCGACCAGCTTGGCGCGGTCGCGGTCGCCGATCTGCAGCAGCTGCACCCGTGTGCCGAGGTCTCGCGACAGGTCGCGTACCAGGTTACGGAAGTCGACGCGCTCCTGTGCCGAGAAGTAGCCGGTGAATTGCCCGCCATCGAGGTCGAACTCGCCGCTCGAGATCGTCATGTCCAGGCCCTGCTCCGCGGCCTTGGCCTTTGCGGCGTGCAGCGCGTCGTGTGCCTTCTCGCGCATTTGCTCCATTTTGTCGATGTCGTCCTGGGTGGCGACGCGGAGCACGGCCTTCATGCCGTCGGCTCTGCTGGACTCGTTGGCGATCACCTGGTCGGGCGCAATCACGACGCGGCCGACCGCGAGGCCGTGCGTCGACTCGACGACGACGTAGGAGCCGGCTTCAAGCTCGAAATCGAGGGCATCGTAGTAGAAGACTTTGCCCGCCTGGCGGAAGCGGACGCCAACCGTCCTGGTAGCCATGTCAGGTCGCCGAGGCGACCGTCTCCTTCCCTAACGCGTGGTCGCTAAGCGACCGGGACG
>Ga0209640_10001182_pt1 | contig 21747 bp, 16 predicted proteins | sample RifCSP10_1_FD_184018 | JGI IMG/M metagenome (GOLD analysis project Ga0209640, IMG submission 184018) | Soil microbial communities from Rifle, Colorado - Rifle CSP2_sed 10_1 (SPAdes) (version 2) | ecosystem: Environmental > Terrestrial > Deep subsurface > Rock core/Sediment | place: Rifle...
GATCCGGCAAGTGCTGATTTCACGTACACTTAGCGTCTGCGGTGAGGTGGCCGAGAGGCTGAAGGCGGCGGTTTGCTAAACCGTTGTAGGGGCTTAAACCTCTACCCAGGGTTCGAATCCCTGCCTCACCGCCAGTTCTTCAGGTCAGTTCCTAAGCGTCTCGCACCTCTCGCGGCCGCTCTTTCCAGCCCTTGCTGTGCCATCGCCTTGACGGCCGGGCCCAGGCGATGGTTAACTGAAGTTAACCTTTGAGGAGGCATGATGAACGTGTCCATCAACGCCAAGCGCCTAAGGGCGTCGCTGCCCGATGTGGTCGAGCGCGTGCGGAAGGGCACCCGCTATACGGTCATCTACCGAAGTCGCCCGGCCTTTCAAATCGTCCCTGTCGGCGAGGCCGAGCGGCCGACGACGCCGCTGGACCGCGAGCCGCTCTACCGCGCCAGCGCCTTGGGGCGGTCCACCGACGGCCGGCGTGCGGCCGATCACGATGCGGTGCTCTACCCGTCATGAAGGGCCTGTTCGTCGACACGGCCGGCTGGATGGCCTGCGCCGACGCAGCCGATCCCGCTCACGCCACCGCGTGTGCCGCCCGCGATACCGCGCTCGAAGCGGGCCAGACGCTCGTCACGACCGACTTCGTGGCCGATGAGACCCTGACCCTCCTCCGGTTTCGCCTTGGCCTCCGCGCCGCCAGTGCCTGGTGGCAGCAGGTCGATGGCAGCTCGAGGCTGCGGTGGGAACGCGTCGATCACGAGCGCTTCGACAAGGCGCGGGAGCTGTTCTTTCGGTTTCGCGATAAGAGTTTTTCCTTCACCGACTGTTCCAGCTTCGTGACCATGCGGGACCTCAAGCTCACGCACGCCCTGACTACGGACCGCCACTTCCATCAGGCGGGGTTCCACCTGCTCCCGACGACGGCGCGCACGAGAGCTCGCTAAGGCACCGATCCCGCTTCTTGGCCATCCACCACCGACCACCACCCACCACCCACCCGCCAGGTGGTTTCGATTCCGTCCTCCTCATCTCTTTCGGCGGACCACAAGGCCTCGACGACATCCGACCGTTCTTGGCCAACGTCCTGCGCGGGCGCCGCGTGAGTCCAGAGCGGGTGGAGGAAGTCGCGCATCACTACGAGCTGTTCGGTGGCGTCTCGCCCATTACCGCGATCACGCAACGGCAGGCCGACGGGGTGAAGAGTCGGCTGGCGGAGGCGGGACATCCGTTGCCTGTCTACGTCGGCATGCGCAACTGGCACCCACTGCTGCCCGACACGATGCGGGAGATGCACGCGGCGGGCTGTCGCCGCGCCATCGGCTTCATCACCGCCGCGCAGCACTCGTATTCGAGCTGCCAGCAGTACCGCGAGAACGTGGCGGCCGCGCGCGCCGAATTGCAGCGCGAGGGAGCCGACGTCGCGGTCACGTTCGTCGGAAGCTGGTTCGATCACCCGCTATTCGTCGCGGCCAACGCGGCCCACGTGCGCGACGCCATCGCGCGCCTGCCCGAGCCAGCGCGCGCCCGCGCACGTCTTGTCTTCACCGCGCACAGCATCCCGGTGACGATGGCCGCCAGGTCGCGCTATGAGAATCAGCTGCGCGAGTCGGCGCGACTGGTGGCGGCGGCGGTCGGCGTGGGTGACTGGGCGCTCGTGTATCAGAGCCGCAGCGGCCGGCCGGAGGATCCGTGGCTCGAGCCGGACATCGGCGACTACCTGCGGCACGCGCGTGCGGCGGGCCTGGGCGCGGCGGTGATGTGCCCGATCGGATTCGTCTGCGACCACATCGAGGTGCTCTACGACCTCGACCGCGAGGCTGCCGAGGTGTGCAGGGAAATCGGCCTGCCCATGGCGCGTGCCGAAGCGGTCAACGACGATCCGCTCTTTCTCGACATGATGGCCGATGTCGTGATGGCCACAATCAGGCGCTATGCGAAGGGGCGGCCGCTGCCGATTACCGGGACTCGGGACTCGGGATCCGGGACTCGGGATCCGGGACTCGGCCTGAGCCGTAAGCCCTGAGCCGACAGTAAGCCCTGAAGCCCGAAGCCCTGCGCCCAGCGACAGTGTTAGCATCCCGCTGATGGCTCGGCCCCGCGCGCTGCTTGTCGCTCTCCTCCTTGTCGCGGCGCCGCTTCTGGCGTCCGCACAGACGCCGGTCGCATACCGACTCTCGTTTCCGGACGCGGCGCGCCACCTAATGGATGTCGACGTCACCTTCGCCGGCGTGCCAGCCGGGCCGCTCGAACTGCGCATGAGCCGGTCCTCGCCGGGTCGCTACGCGCTGCACGAGTTCGCGAAGAATGTCTTCGACGTTCGGGTTACTGACGCGGCCGGCCAAGCGCTCACGGTGAGCCGGCCGAACCCGCACCAGTGGAACGTCACGGGGCACTCGGGCACGGTGCGCGTCACCTACCGCGTGTTTGGCGACCGTGTCGACGGCACGTACCTGGGCATCGACAGCTCGCACGCGCACATCAACATGCCAGCAGCGCTGATGTGGGCGCGGGGGTTCGAGGATCGGCCGGCCTCGGTGCGCTTCGAGCGCCCTCCAGACACCCCGTGGCGTGTGGCGACGCAGTTGCTGTCGGGAGGCGACGCTTTCAGCTTCAACGCCCCGAACCTGCAGTACCTGATGGACAGCCCGTCCGAGTTCAGTGGATTCGCGCTGCGATCGTTCACCGTGCCCGACGAGGTCAGGACGCCGGTGTTTCGGGTCGCGATCCATTCCGCAGAGGCCAACGCCGAGGTGGATAGCCTGGTGCGCGACATGGAGGCCATCGTGCGCGAAACCCGCCACATGTTTCGCGAGTTCCCGGCCTTCGAGGGCAACACCTACACCTTCATCGCAGACTACGGGCCGTGGGCGACTGATGACGCGATGGAGCATCGCAACAGCGCGTTTCTGACCTCCCAGTCATCGATTCGTTCCGGCCGGCTCGATCTCATTGACTCGGTCGCCCACGAGTTCTTCCACGCCTGGAACGTCGAGCGCATCAGACCCCGGTCGCTCGAGCCGTTCAATTTCCAGGACGTCAACATGTCCGGCGAGCTCTGGTTCGCCGAAGGGTTCACCAGCTACTACGCGTCGCTCATCATGAAACGCGCCGGGCTGACAGGCGTCCGCGAGTTTGCCTCGAGCATGGGCCAGGCCATCGACATCGTCACCACCAGCCCCGGCCGCGCCGTCCGCTCAGCCGTCGAGATGAGCCAGTTCGCCCCCTTTGTGGATGCCGCGGTCTCGATCGATCGCACGAACGTCTCCGACACCTACGTCTCGTACTACACGTGGGGTACGGCCATTGGCCTGGGTCTCGACCTGACGCTGCGGGGCCGCACGAATGGGAAGGTCACGCTGGACGACTACATGCGCGCGATGTGGGACCGCTTCGGCAGGCCAGGCATGCACGCCGCCGGGCTGGTCGGGACTCCGTATTCGCTCGACGACCTGAAGAGCGTGCTCGCCAGCGTGTCTGGAGACGCGGGGTTCGCCACCGACTTTTTTGCGCGGTACATCGAAGGGCGCGAGGTGGTGGACTACCGAACGCTGCTCGGCCGGGCGGGACTGGTCCTGAAATCCGGCGAGGGCCGGCCCTTCACAGGCTTGCCTCAGCTACGAGACGGCCCATCGGGCGTGCGCATTGTGGAGGATGTGCCGCTCGGTTCTCCGGCCCACAAGGCGGGCCTTGCGCGCGACGACGAGATCGTGTCGCTCGGGGGCACTCGCGTATCCCGCGCGGCCGAGGTGGAGGCCATCACGGTTGCGCGCAAGCCTGGCGATCGAGTGCCTGTCGTCTTCGCGCGTCGAGGCGCGCGCCTGTCAGCTCAGCTGGAGCTCGTCGAGAATCCACGGATCGAAGTGGTGACCGCCGAGGATGCGGGCCAAACGCTGACAGACGACCAGCGGCGCTTTCGGGAGCAGTGGTTGAGCTCGGCGGGCAGGTTTTGAATGCAGAATTCAGAATTCAGAATTCAAAAGGAGGGGACTCGGGATCCGGGACTCGGGACTTGCTCGGTCTTACTGTCCGCGAGGGAACAACACGCCGGGCGCTAATTTCCACTCCGGATCGAGTGCGCGCTTCACGGCGCGCATCTGGTCGATGCCTTCTTCCCCGTAGAGCTCCCGCAGCAGTTGCTGTTTGAGCGCGCTTCGGCCGACGCCGTGCTCGGCGAGCGGCGCCCCGCCCATTCCGACGACACCGCGCGCCATCTCCAGGATTGCCTCCCGCCCGCGGCGCACATCGTCGAACGTTCGCGCCACGACGTTCGGGTGCAGGTTGCCGTCGGAGACGTGCCCCCAGATGGCGTAGTCGAGCCCGCGACTTTCGAACGCGGTGCGATACAGGGCGATCGACTCGGCCAGGCTGGGAAACGGCACGACCATGTCGCCCGCCGTCTTCTCGACATTCGGATGCGCAGACTTCGCGGAGGCGACGATGGCATTGAGGCTGGAGGGGACCGCTTCGCGAAGACTGAGGAGCCGCTCGGCGCCGCGGTCATCGCCGGGCATCGCCAGATCGGGGTCGTCTTCGATGCCCAGTGACTCGAGCAAGGCGTGCAGCCGCTCTAGCGCGGGGTGCTCGTCGGCGCCTACCTCGACTTGCACCAGCAACATCACCGAGTTGTCTTTCGGACGCGCCACGCGGGCGCGAGTGAACGTCTCGTCGCTGACGAGGCGAAGTGCGCGTGCGTCCATGTATTCGATCGCGGCCACGTCGAGCGGCCCCTGGCCGTCGTCCCACGCGAGTAACGCTTCGTTGCGGAGCGCCCCCGCTACAGCGACGGCTCGGGCGTCATCGCTGCAGCGGATGAGGGCAAGGCAGCGCCGCGGACGTGGCACCACCCGGAGCGCGGCCTCGGTCACGATGCCGAGCGTGCCCTCGGATCCGACGAAGAGATCGACGAGGTCCATTCCCGGGCGGGCGTAGTAGCCCGCGGAGAGCTTGGGCACGTCGGGCATCACGTAGGACGGCAGCGGAACGCGGACCACTTGGCCGAGCGGGTACTCAATCTCGAACGAGCCGTCGGGCGATGCCACGATCTCTCCCCGCCTGACATTGAGGACGTCGCCACTTGCCAGCACGACCCTCAGCGCATCGACCCACTGCCGTGTGGAGCCGTACTTGAACGTTGCGGCGCCGGCCGCGTTGGTCGCAATCGTGCCGCCAACGAAGGCGCCGTCGAAGGTGGGCACGGGAGGGTAGTACAGGTTCGACGCCGACAGGACTCGCTGGAGCTCGACGAGGGGGACCCCAGCGCCCACGCGGACCCGGCCGTCCGACGGCGGTCCAACCTGAGACAGCGCGCGTGTGCTCAGGACGACCTCGCCCCGCGGGGTTGCGCCGCCCGTCAGGGATGACTGCGCGCCGATCGGCAGCACGCGGGTCGAGGCGGCCACGAGCGAGGCCACCTCGGCCTCATTCATCGGAAACGCGACACCGGTAGCGAATCCACCCGGCACGTGCGCCGCGTCGCTCAGGAACGATGAGAGGATGGCCTCGTCGCTTTCCACGCGCGGCGGCGGCACGGCGGCGGGCCTTCGAGCAGTGATGCGATGGGACGACACGGTCTCCGGATTAGCATAGCTGGTACGCAACCATCAACTCCCAAGCTCCCAACGCCGAAACGACCAACGCCCAAACGCCCAAACCAACTCCCAACTCCCAAGCCGTGAGCCTGAAGCCCAAAGCCAAGAGCCAACGCCCTGAGCCCTGAGCCCAACGAGGCCCGAGTCCCGAATCCCGATATGGACCCTATCCGCTACACACTGACCTTTCCCAGCCCGCACACCCACTATGTGGAGGTGCGCGCCGAGGTCCCCACTTCGCAACGCGACGAAGTGGAATTGATGATGGCCGTGTGGACGCCCGGCTCGTACCTAATCCGGGAGTACGAGCGTCACGTCGAGGGTGTCGCCGTGACTGGTGCGGGCGGTTTGGTGCTGCCCGTGCACAAGTCCGCCAAGAACCGCTGGCGCATCGCCACCGGCGGGTCCCAGACGATCGTCGTGCGCTACCGCGTGTACGGCCGCGAGATGTCGGTTCGCACCAACTGGATCGAGGCCGGCTTCGCACTGATCAACGGGGCGCCGACCTTTCTCACGCTGGCCGATAGGTCCCCGCGGCCCCATGAAGTCGCCGTCGTGCTGCCGAAGGGATGGGCACGCTCGGTGACGGCTCTGCCGCGGATCCCGGGCGCCTCGGACGCTTATTGCGCGCCGGACTACGACGTGCTCGTCGACTCGCCGATCCTCGTCGGGACCCCCGCCGTCTATCCCTTCGATGTCGATGGCCGGTCGCATTCCCTTGTGAACGAGGGTGAGGCGGGCGTATTCGACGGGGCGCGTGCGGCGAGGGACCTCGAGGCGATCGTGCGCGAACACCACCGCTTCTGGGGATCGGTGCCGTACGACCAGTACGTGTTCATCAACCTCATCACGGAAGCGAGCGGAGGCCTCGAGCACGCCAACTCGACGGTGCTGATGACGAGCCGCTGGGCCACGCGGACCGAGAAGGCGTACCTCGCCTGGCTCGAGCTCTCCAGCCACGAGCTCTTCCACGTCTGGAACGGCAAGCGGCTTCGACCGATCGCCCTCGGGCCGTTCGACTACGAACGCGAAGCGCACACACGGAGCCTCTGGGCCGTGGAAGGGATCACCGATTACTACGGCGACTTGCTCGTGCATCGCGCCGGCTTATCTACGCGCGAGCAGTGGCTGGACGGCCTGTCGGACAAGATCGAGGCGCTGCAGACCGCGTCGGGGCGGGCCGTGCGGTCGGTCGCCGACGCGTCCTTCGACGCGTGGATCAAGCACTACCGGCCCGACGAGAACTCCCCGAACACCACGATCAGCTACTACGTAAAGGGCGCGGTCGTCGCGTGGCTGCTTGACGCGAAGATCCGCCGGGTCACAAGCGGCCGGGGCAGCCTGGACGACGTGCTGAGAGCGGCGTACGAAAAATACTCCGGCGCCCGAGGCTTCACCGAAGAAGAGTTTCGAGCGCTCGTGGAGCACATCGCTGGAGCGGACTTCAGCGTCTTCTGGGCGACGGCCATTGAAGGAGCGGGCGAGCTGGACTATTCCGAGGCGCTCGAGGCGTTCGACCTGCGGTTCAAGTCGGTCACCGAATCCCCTGGCAAGCCGCGTCCCAGGGCGTGGATCGGCGCGACGACGAAGAACGACAACGGCAGGCTTGTCGTCTCGCACGTGCCGCGCGGGACGCCGGCGCACGAAGCGGGTCTCAACGTAGACGATGAGATCCTGGCCGTGGACGATGTCCGGGTGCGCGCCGATCAACTGGAGAATCGCCTCGAGCAGTACGCGGCGGGGGACCGGGTGTCGCTCCTCCTCGCGCGCCGCGACCGCCTGAGCCGTGTGGAGATCACGCTCGGCTCGGAGCCGCCGAAGCGTTGGCGGCTAACCACGAACCACGAACCACCAGCCACCGACCACTAACCACCAACCGACAGGTATACTCCCCTCCGATGCCCTTCGACCCGGAGTACGTCTCGCACGTCCTCAACGAGAACTTCGAGGACGCGAAGGCGTTGTTCCTGTTGCCGCTCATCTCGATCCATCACGCCCACCTGGTCATGCTCGCCGACCGCGGCATCGTCACGCGGGCCGATGCACGTGCGCTGCGCGAGGCGCTCGATTCGATCTCGATGAACGGGGTTCGCGGCACGCGCTTCGACGGCAGTTGCGAGGATTTGTTCTCCCACATCGAGCGGCTGCTCATCGACGCGTGCGGCGAGGACGTCGCCGGCCGCTTGCACACGGCGCGCAGCCGTAACGATATCGACATGACGATGTACCGGCTCCGGCAGCGGGAGTTCATCGTTCGGCTCCTGGGGGCGAGCGTCGAGCTGCGCGGCGTGTTGGTCGAGGTGGCGTCCGGGCACCAGACGAGTGTCTTCGCCGCCCAGACCCACACACAGCCGGCGCAGCCGACCACACTGGCCCATTACCTGCTGGGTGCAATCGAGCAGTTGGAGCGCGACGCCGTTCGCCTTCGTGCCGCATATGCCACGACCAACAAGTGCCCGCTCGGGTCATGTGCCATCACGGGCACGGGGTTTCCGATCGATCGTCAGCTGACGAGCGACTTGCTGGGCTTCGAGGGACCCACGGGGAACACGTACGGCAGCATCGCGACGGTGGACTACTTGCTCGAGAGTGCGTCGGCCGCCGCGGTGCTCGTGACCGGGCTCGGCCGGTTCGTCCAGGACCTGCTGCTATGGTGCACGCCGGAATTCGGCTACCTGCGGCTGGCGGACGGGTTCGTGCAGCCGAGTACGATCATGCCGCAGAAGCGCAACCCCGTGGCGCTCGAGCACGCCCGCGCGATCTGCAGCAAGACACTCGGTCAGGTGTCGGCGATCATGTTCAGCGTCCATAACACACCCTTTGGCGACATCGTCGACACCGAGGACGATCTGCAGCCGCTCGTGGCGGAGATGTTTGAGGACGCGACCCGCGCGGTGACGCTTGTGGGGGCCGCCCTGCGGGACGCGGCGTTCGATGTGGAGCGGATGGCGTCTCGGGCAGGTGAGGGAGGAACAACACTGACCGAGCTGGCCGACCATCTGGTGCGGGAACACGGCGTGTCGTTCAGGACGGCGCACGCCATCGCTGGCGGTCTGGCTCCAGCACGGACGGTGCGCTCGGAGGAGTCGAGCGCGACGAGACTCGCAGCGATCTCCGGCGCACTGCTGGGCGTGCCCCTGCAGTTCACCGAGACGACGCTCGCCGACATCCTGAGCCCTCGTCACTTCGTCGACGTGCGGGCCACGCACGGAGGACCCGCGCCTTCCGAGACGTCGCGGGCGCTGCACGAGGCGCGCGGTGGGCGTGAAGCTGACCGCACGTGGGTCGCATCCGCACGCCGCGCGGTTGCGGAAGCCGACGAGCATCTGCGCAGACGGAGCCGAGCCCTGTGACCACTGTCGAGCGTCACTACCTGCGTGTCGTCATCGTCTGGGTAGCCGTGCTGGCGGCGCTGTACGTGGTGCAGGAAGTCTTCTCGTGATGTCCCTTGGGCGTTGGAACTCGGCGAAGCCGGTTGGGTGTTGGGAGTTGTCGTAGTGCACCCTGTTGATTGGGCGATCGTCGGCGTGTATCTCGCGTGGATCGCCTGGGACGGCCTTCGCCTGACCAAGCGCAGCAAGGAGCTCGAAGGGTATTTCCTGGGCGGCCGGAGCCTGCCGTCGTGGGCCGTCGGCCTGTCGGTGATGGCGACACAGCTGAGCGCCATCACCATGATCGGCACGACCGGTCAAGGATATGCCGACGGCATGCGGTTCCTGCAGTTCTACTTTGCGCTGCCGATTGCGATGATCGTGCTGTCGGTCACGCTGGTTCCCTTCTTTCACAACGCGAAGGTCTATACCGCCTACGAGTATCTCGAACGGCGGTTCGATGCCAAGACGCGCGCGTTCACGAGCCTGCTGTTCCTGCTGTCGCGGAGCATGTCGCTCGGCGCCGTGATCTCGGCTCCGGCTGTGGTGCTGGCCGTCGTGCTGGGCATCGACGTCACTTCCACCGTTCTGCTGATCGCCGCGCCGACCGCCGTCTACACGATGTTTGGTGGCGTGCAGGCCGTGACCTGGACCGACGTCAAGCAGATGGTCCTCATTGTCGGCGGTCTGATCGCGGCGGTCGTGGCGCTCGTCGTGGGCCTTCCCGACGAGGTCGGCGTGATCCAGGCGCTCAGGATCGCCGGAGCGACCGGCCGCATGCAGACGTTTGATTTTTCCTTCGACCTGACGAACCAGTACACGTTCTGGTCCGGGACGATCGCTGCGCTGTTTCTGTTCTGCTCCTACTTCGGCACCGATCAAAGCCAGGTCCAACGCTATCTGACGACGTCCTCGGTGAACGCGGCGCGCGAGTCGCTCCTCATGAGTGCGTACTGGAAGATCCCGCTGCAGGCGCTGGTGCTGATTGTTGGCGTGCTGATGTTCGTGTTCTTCCTCTACACGCCGTCGCCCATGCTCTTCAACCGCGTGCACGAGCGAGGCATACAGGAGGGGCCGCGTGCGGCGGAGTACCTGGCGCTGCAGTCGCGGTTCGAGGCGGCCACCGCGTCGAGGTCGGCCGCGGCGCGGGTGATGACGCGCGCGGACGCGGCGGGCGATTCCCGGAGTCTCGAGGCGGCTCGAGCCGAGCTCCAGCGACAGGAGGGCGAGACGCGTGCCGTGCGGAGCGAGGCCGTCGCGCTTGTGCGCGAGGCCACCGGCGATGCCGCCTACAACGACGTGAACTACGTATTTCCGACCTTCATCACGAGCTATATGCCCGTGGGGCTCGTGGGCCTGCTGGTGGCCGCGATTCTTGCCGCGGCGATGTCCACGATTTCCGCGGAGCTCGCATCCTTGTCTACAGCAACGGTGATCGACTTCTACCGCCGTTTTGCTCGTCCTCACGCGAGCGATGCCCACTTTCTGGGTGTCTCGCGCGTGGCCACGGCATTCTGGGGTGTGTTCGCCAGCGTGGTGGCGGTGTGGGCGGCCGAACTGGGATCGCTCATCGAGGTGGTGAACCGCTTTGGATCCTTCTTCTACGGCTCGATCCTCGGCGTGTTCATCCTGGCGGTTGGCTTCCCGCGCGCGACGGCCAACGGCGCGTTCATCGGCCTCGTCGCGGGGATGGCCGCAGTCGGCTGGGCAGCCAGTGCGACGAACGTGGCGTTTCTCTGGCACAACGTCGTTGGCGCGGTGGCCGTCGTCGCGGTCGGCCTGGTCGTCAGCGTCGCCACGCCGGCCCGGAAGCAGCCCGCGTGATTCTCGGCAAAGCGCTCATCGTCGTTGTCGCGATCGTCGTCCTCGCGTGGGTGCTCGGCGGCCTTCTGCGCCCCCGCACGCGGCGACGGCGCTGACGGCCACGAGGAGCACGAAGGATTGGCCACGAAGGACACGAAGAGGCCAGGGCCAGGCTAGGCCACGGGAACACGATGATCACGAGGGGCGCTGGTCAGCGCTGAGAGAGCAGCGCGACGAGCACCGCCACGAGCGTCGTGATCTGAATGCCGACCATCCAGGTGAACTGCCTGGACGTCTTGTCGTCGAGATGGCGGACCGCGCTCCGCAGGTCCTGGAGCACGTGTGAATACTCCTCCATCCGCCCCTCGAGATAACCCATGCGCGCGTTCATATTGAGCACGTCCCCGTCTCCGTCAGGATACCGTCGTCTAGCTTGTTTCATCAAGCCCTGAGATCTAGCAAGACGCTGGCCCGCCCCTAAGTCTCAGTAGATCGCTCGGCGGCTCGCGAAGTGTTGCAGATTCTGCAACTTCCTCACGGCGGGATCTGAGGAGGTTCTCCGATCGTTACTCTCCGAGCGCCTCCGCAACCGACATGGCGCGCAAGGGTCCAAGACCAAGCGCCTGAATGCCGGGTTCGATGACCTTGCGGTCGCCCACGACGACCACGATGAATCGCTGGGGTTGGATGTAGGTGGCGGCGGCCTTCTGCACGGCCGCGATCGTCACGGCCTGGATATTCTTCACGTATTCCGTGAAGTACGATTCCGGGAGCCTGTAGACGACTTGTTGTTCGAGCTGGGCGGACAGATCGCCGACCGTTTCGAACTCGCTCGGAAAGCCGAGCGCCAGGTAGTTCTTCGCCTTGTCAAGCTCGTCGGCACCAACCGGCGCGCCGATCCCGTTCAGTTCGTTGAAGAACTCGCGCAGCGCCTCGGCGGTCTTGTCGGTCTGCACGCCGGCGCCGGCGAAGAAGGGACCTGGCGAAAGGCGCATGTCGAAGCGCGAGCTTGCCCCGTAGGAATAGCCATGCTCCTCGCGCAGGTTCTGATTGAGGCGCGAAGTGAACGAGCCACCGAGGATGGTGTTGAGCACCTGCAGCGTGAAATAGTCCGGCGAGCTTCTGGCGACGCCCACCCACCCGATGCGAATCTGCGACTGTGCCGCCCCTGGCATGTCGACGACGTAGATCTGCCGCTGCTGGGGTTGAGGCGCGGGGGCAATCGGGGCAGCCGAGGCTTGGCCCGGTTGGCCGCGCCACGAACCAAGGTGTGTTTCGAGCAGCGGCAGGACGCTGTCAACCGTCACATCGCCGGCGACGATGAGCGTGCCATTGGCTGGCTGAAACGTCCTCGAGTGAAACGTTTTCAGGTCGGCTGCGGTGAAGCCCTTGAGCGTGGCTTCGGTGCCCGGTGCGCCGGTGCCGTACCGGTGCGCTGGACCGAAGAGCAGGCGTGCGAAGGCCATCGGCGCGACCGACGCAGGATCGTCTCGGGCCTGCAGGAGTGCGGTCAGGCGTTCCTGCCGGAGGCGATCGAGTTCAGCGGTGGGGAAGGTGGGCCGCAGTGCCACGTCGGCCACGAGTGGCAGCGCGTCTTGCAGGCGCGACACGGGCACGTTGAGTCGGACGGCGGAGGCGTCGAAGGAGCTGCTCGTCCCGAGATCGGCGCCGAGAAATTCCACGGTGTCGGCGATCTCGAGCGCCGAGCGTGAGCCGGCGCCCTCGTCGAGCATGGCCGCTGTCAGACTGGCCAGCCCGAACTTGCCGGTGGGGTCGTCATTGCTGCCGGCTTTCACGAGCAGGTTGACTTGCACGAGCGGCACCTCGTGGGCCTCGACGAGCCACACGGGCAGGCCGTTCGACAGCGTGCGTTTCTGGATGGCAGGCAGTGTCAGCGTGGGCGCAGGTCCGAGGGCCGGAGGAGTCGAGCGATCCGGACGCTGGGCCGACACTGGCGGCGCAAGCGCCGCCAGAAAACTCCCAACGCCCAACACCGCAGCTCCCAAAATGGTTTGGAAGTTGGGCTTCTTGAGAGTTAGGAATTGGCGAGGCCTTGCCGAGCTCATCGTCCTGCCTCCGGCTCGACCACGAGCTCGATGCGCCGGTCGGGAGGCAGCCACTCGATCGCGGCTGACCGGATGTCAGCCGGGCTGAGCGAGGTGTAGCGCGCGAGGTCTTCGGCGAAGTAGTCCGGCCCGCCGCCGGCGAACGCGTACGCGTTCAATTGATTGGCCTTGCCCCCGAAGCCGCCGACGCGCTCCATGCGCCGATAGAACGACGCCTCCACCTGATTGACGGCGCGCTGCACTTCGCGCGCATCGGGGCCATCCCGCCGCAGCCGGTCGAGCTCCTCATCGATCACCGCCTGCAGCTCAGTGGCGGTATGTCCGCGGCGGGCGGTGGCGACGATGAGGAACGAGCTGCCGAGTGCGCCAGACTGCTGAAACGCGGACACGTCCTGCGCGATCTGCATGTCGTAGACGAGCCGTTTGTAGAGACGCGAGTTCTTGCCTCCGGCGAGCACCGACGAGACGACGTCGAGTGCCGAGTCGCCGGGCGCATAGAACCGAGGCGTCAGCCACCCGAGGTACAGGCGCGGCAGCGAGACCTTGTCAGTCAGCGTCTTCTTCTGCACGCTGGTCAGGCGCGCCGCGGGCGGGGCGATCTGGTCCACGTCCGAGCCGCGGGGGATCTCGCCAAACCACTTTTCCACCAGCGCGCGCGTGCGGTCGAAATCGATGTCGCCGGCGATCGCCAGGCTCGCGTTGTTCGGCGCGTAATACTTCTTGAAGAATTCGACGACGTCGGAGTGGCTGGCTGCGGTGAGGTCCTCCATGTGGCCGATGGTCGGCCAGCTGTAGGGGTGCGCCGCCGGCCACAGCATCTTGTCCAGCTCGAGCGACGCCATGCCGTAGGGCTGGTTCTCGTAGCTCTGTCGCCGCTCGTTCTTCACCACGTCGCGTTGTCCGTCCACGCGCGCGGGCGACATCGTGTCGAGGAGGTACCCCATGCGGTCCGACTCCAGATACAGTGCCAGCTCGAGCGCGCCCGGCGGGACGTCGATGACGTAGTTGGTCCGGTCGTTGTTCGTCGACCCGTTGTTGTTCCCGCCGGCGCCCTCGAGCAGGAGGTCGAACTGCCCCTCCGGTACGTTCTTCGACCCTTCGAACATCAGGTGCTCGAACAGGTGCGCGAATCCCGTGCGGCCGGGCTTCTCGTTGGCCGAGCCAACGTAGTACCAGACGTTCACGGCCACCGTTGGGACGGTCGTGTCGCGATGAAGGATGACGTTCATGCCGTTGGCCAGGCGGAACTGCTGGTGCGTGACCTGGAGCGGCGCCGGTGACTGCGCGCCAAGGGGCACCGCCACGAGCACGATGAACAGAACGACGAAACGGCGCATGCAGCCTCCTGTGCGAATTCTACCGGCTACCAGCAAGAGCCTCCACGACGGCATTCAGCGTCGCGCTAGGTCGCATCGCCGCCGCGGTCAGTGCCGGATCCGGGTGGTAGTAGCCGCCGATGTCGATCGGGTGGCCCTGCACGCCGTTCAACTCGCCGACGATTACGGCTTCGTGGCCCTCGAGCTGGCGGGCGACTGTGCTGAAGGCGGTGCGCAAGGCCTCGTCCTTGTGCTGATCGGCCAGTGCCCGCGCCCAGTACATCGCGAGGTAGAAGTGGCTGCCGCGATTATCGAGCTCGCCGACCCTTCGCTGTGGCGATTTGTCGTGGTCGAGGACCTTCCCGGTCGCTTCGTCAAGCGCCTGGGCCACGACGAGCGCCTTGGTGTTGCCGGTCTTCGTGCCGAGATCCTCGATCGAGACCGCCAGCGCGAGGAACTCTCCAAGCGAGTCCCAGCGCAGATAGTTCTCCTGCAGGAACTGCTGCACGTGCTTCGGCGCCGAGCCGCCGGCCCCGGTCTCGTACAGACCGCCGCCGTCGAGCAGCGGCACGATCGACAGCATCTTCGCGCTTGTGCCGAGCTCGAGGATTGGGAACAGGTCCGTCAGGTAGTCCCGCAGCACGTTGCCGGTCACCGAAATCGTGTCGAGGCCGGCTCGAACCCGCGTGAGTGTTGCGCGGATCGCGTCGACGGGGGACAGGATCTGGATGTCGAGGCTGGACGTATCGTGATCCTTCAGATACCGCCGCGTCTTCTCGATCACGTTCCGGTCGTAGGCACGTTGCTCGTCGAGCCAGATGATCGCCGCGTGGCCGGTGGCCCTCGCGCGGGTGACGGCGAGCTTCACCCAGTCCCTGATCGGCAGATCCCTCGTCTGGCACATCCGCCAGATGTCACCCTTCTCGACGGCGTGCTCGAGGAGCACCTGTCCGCCGGCGTCCGACACGCGCACGGTTCCCTCCGAGGCGATTTCGAACGTCTTGTCGTGGGAGCCGTATTCCTCGGCACTCTGCGCCATCAGCCCGACGTTGGACACCGTGCCCATGGTGCGGACGTCGAACGCACCGCGCTGCTTGCAGTCGTCGATCACGACCTGATAGATCCCGGCATAGCACCGATCCGGAATCACCGCCTTCATGTCGTGGAGCCTGCCGTCGGCGCCCCACATCTGCCCGGATGACCTGATCGCCGCGGGCATGGAGGCGTCGATGATCACGTCGCTCGGGACGTGGAGATTGGTGATGCCCTTGCTCGAATCGACCATCGCGAGCGCCGGTCGCGTCGCGTACACAGCCTGGATGTCTGCTTCGATGGTCGCCCGTTGCTCCTGCGGCAACTGCTGGATCTTCGCGTAGACGTCACCGATGCCGTTGTCGGCATCGACGCCGAGGGCGTCGAAGACAGCGGCGTGTTTCTGAAAGACGTCCTTGTAGTACGCCGCGACCATGTGCCCGAACATGATCGGATCGGACACTTTCATCATCGTCGCCTTGAGGTGCAGCGACAGCAAGACGCCGCGCGCGTTCGCGCCGGCGATTTCCTGCTCGAAGAAGTTCGTGAGCGCGCGCCGGCTCATCAGTGAGGCGGCGATGACGTCGCCATCGGTGACACGAATCGAGTCCTTGAGAATGGTGCGCTTGCCGGTCCTGTCGGTGAGCGAGACGGTCAGCGTGCCGGATGTAGTGATCACGACCGACTGCTCGCTGGCGTAGAAATCGCCGTCCCTCATGTGGGCGACGTGCGATTTGGAGTCCCCGCTCCACGCGCCCATGGAGTGCGGGTGCGTCCTCGCGTACTGCTTGACCGACGCGGCCACCCGACGATCGGAATTGCCTTCGCGCAACACCGGATTGACGGCGCTGCCGAGCACCCTGGCGTAGGTCGCCTTGATCGCCTTCTCGGCGTCGTTCTGTGGGTCCGCGGGATAGTCGGGCACGCGGTAGCCCTGCTGCTGCAGTTCCTTGATGGCACTTTTCAGCTGAGGGATCGACGCGCTGATGTTGGGTAGCTTGACGATGTTGGCCTCGGGCGTCTTGGCCAGGGCGCCGAGTTCAGCGAGGTCGTCTGACTGCCGCTGTTCCGGCGTCAGGCGTTCTCCAAAGCGGGCCAGGATACGTCCGGCGAGGGAGATGTCTCGTGTCTCGACCACGACGCCCGCGGCCCGCGTGAACGCCTGGACGATGGGGAGGAGCGAATACGAAGCAAGGGCCGGGGCCTCGTCGGTGCGCGTGTAGATGATCTGTGCTGTGCTCATGTGACTCGGGAAAGAAGGCGCGAACGTTGTATTGTAATCGCTGGATCGGGACTCGGGACTCGGGACTCGGGACTCGGGACTCGGGACTCCGGATCCGGGACTCGGGATCCGGGACGTGAGCCGTAGAGCGGAGGCTTCAGCCTCCGCGGAGAGGAGACCGCACACCATTGTGAGCAACCCACTTGTTGCCGTGATCATGGGGTCAGCCTCGGACTGGGAGACGATGAAGCACGCGTCCGAAGTGCTGGAGCGGTTCGGCGTCCCGCACGAGAAGCACGTGATGTCCGCGCACCGGACGCCAGACCTGACGACGGCGTTTGCCGCGGGGGCGGAAGGGCGCGGCATCGAGGTGATCATCGCGGGCGCGGGCGGTGCGGCGCATCTGGCCGGCGTTGTGGCGGCGCACACCGTGGTTCCCGTGCTCGGGGTGCCGGTCACGAGTGCGCTGCAGGGGCTTGATTCGCTGCTGTCGACGGTGCAGATGCCAGGCGGCATCCCTGTTGCGACGCTCGCGATCGGGAGGGCCGGCGCCACCAATGCGGGCCTGCTCGCGGTGTCGATTCTGTCCAACTCGCGCCCCGATCTCCGCGCGAAGTTGCACGCGTTCCGCAAGGAGCAAGCGGAGAAGGTTCGGCAGGCGCAGCTGCCGTAGTGGCCCGCGCAGGCTAAAAGCCTGCGCTCTACGGGTCCGCGCGTTACTTGATGCCCATAGCCTGGGCGGCAAACGCCCACTGATCGGCGCGTTCCGCGATGAGCTTGTCCGTGGGCCGATAGCCGTGCGATCCGGACACCTCCACGCGAATCAGTACCGGGTGGCCGCAGCCCTGCGCGGCCTGCATCGCTGCCGCGTACTTGAACGAATGACTCGGTACAACGCGATCGTCGTGGTCGGCTGTCGTCACGAGCGTTGCCGGATAACAGACGCCCTTCTTGGCGTTTTGCACCGGTGAGTATGTGATGAGAAACGGAAACTCGGCGGGGTTCTGCGCCGAGCCGTACTCCTGCACCCACAGACGGCCGCCCGTGAAACGGTCGTAGCGGAGCATGTCCATCACGCCGACAGCCGGCAGCGCGACAGCATAGAGATCCGGCCGCTGATTGATCACGGCGCCCACGAGCAGGCCCCCGTTCGATCCCCCCATCACGCCCAGCTTGGCCGGCGAGGTGTACTTCTCGCGCACGAGGTGCTCGGCCACGGCGATGAAGTCGTCGAAGACGTTCTGCTTCCGCTCGAGCTTTCCGGCCTCGTGCCAGGCTTCGCCGTACTCGGCGCCCCCCCGCATACTGACCGTCACCCACACGCCGCCCAGTTCGAGCCAGGCAGGCACATCCTGCCGATACGTCGGAAGCGTGCTGACCGAGAACCCGCCGTAGCCATAGATCATCGTCGGGTTGCTGCCGTCGAGGGCGAGGTTCTTTTTCGCCGTCAGGAAGAATGGCACCCGGGTCCCGTCCTTCGAGGTGGCAAACATCGCCTTGGTCTCGAAGCCGGTCAGGTCGACCGGCACAGCTGGCGCCTCGAACGGCGTGCTCGTCTTGGTGGCCGCGTCGTATCTGTAGACAGTTGACGGTGCGAGCGGAGAACTGAAGCTGAACCAGATATCCGGCGCATTCTCGCGACCGCTCAGGCCGCCGACGGTCCCGATACCGGGTAGCGCGATGTCTCCCTGCTCGGTGCCATCGAGCCCGAACAGGCGCAGGCGGCTCTGCACATCGACCAGGTACTGCGCGACGACACGCCCGCCAATCACCGCGACGTTCTCGAGCGCCTGGGGTTGCTCGGGCACGATGGTCTTCCATGCCGCGGGCGCCGCGTGTCGCAGGTCGATCGCGATCACCTTTCGGTTCGGCGCGCCCTGATCTGAGCGCAAGAACACCACCGTCCCGCGATTGCCGATCGGCGCGTACTCGGCATCGTCGGTCTCGATGACCGGTGTGACCGGTGCATTGACCCGCGGGGCCTTCGAGTTGACGAGGTCGGCGTAGTAGAGCCGGTTCTGGTTGCCCGAGCCTTCCCGCATGATCACGAGCAGGTAGCGACCATCCTCGGTGACTGTGCCTTGAATGATCCAACCAGGCAGGTCCTTGCGCGCATAGACGAGCAGGTCCTGTGACTGCGGCGTGCCCACGCGGTGGTAGTAGAGCGCCTGACCCGAGAGCGCCGCTTCGAGGACCTTGTCTTTCGGCGGCTCCGGATAGCGTGAGTAGAAGAAGCCCTTCGCGTCCTTGGTCCACGACAGCTCGGAGAAGCGCATCCAGCGGACTTCGTCCTCCAGGTCCTGGCCCCTTGTGATGTCTCGCACGCGAATCGTGCGCCAGTCGGCGCCGCCCTCCGAGAGCCCGTAGGCGAGGAGCCTGGCATCAGGTGAAGGCGCGTACTCGGCGAGGGCGAGTGTGCCTTCTTCTGAAATCGCGTTCGGATCGATCACGAGCGTCGGCGGGGAATCCAGGCCGGTGCGCATGAACACGGGTGCCTGCCGCTGAAGGCCGGTGTTCTTCGCATAGAACAAGTGGCCGCCCTCCGCAAACGGGATGCTCACGCGAGGGTAGTTCCACAACGTCGTCAGCCGATCGTTCAAGGCTTGCCGGTGAGGGAGCGCAGCCAGATGCGGATCCGTTATGGCGTTTTGCGCGGTGATCCAGGCGGCGACGTCCGGACTGTCGAGGTCCTCCATCCAGCGGTACGGATCGGCCACGGTCGTGCCGTGGTAGTCCTCGACCACGTTGCCCATGGCGGTTGGCGGATACGTGATAGCCGGCGCGGGGGCCTTCGAAAGCGGGCTACACCCTGCCACGGTGACCAGTGCGAGTGTCATCATGAGGCGCATGTGTCCTCCCTTGGTCCGGAGTATAGTTTCCCCCGGGCGTGTCCCGGAATCCTTCACCGGCGCCACGCACAAGGAGAGAACCACATGCGCACGTTCAGTACAGCCGTCGTGTTAGCCACTCTGATCACGTTCGGTGCCTGTGCCCCGGCCGCTCCGCCGCCCGTGGACACCTCAGCCGACGAAGCAGCGATGCAGGCCGCCACGAAGACGTGGGGCGAGGCCTTCAATGCGGGCGAGGTCGATCGCATCGTTGCGTTGTACGCGGAAGACGCCGTGGTCATGCCGCCAAACGCCCCCGCCGTATCGGGCAGTGCGGCGATCCGCGAGTTCATGGCGGCCTTTGTCGCCGAGGCGAAAGCTGGCGGCCTGATGATGGGGTTGGGGGAGACCGGCGGTGGGGTGTCTGGCGATCTCGGCTGGCACTCAGGAACCTATGCCGTGACGAACGCTGCGGGCGTCGCCGTGGAAACTGGTAAGTGGGTGGAGACGTGGCGCAGGGCCGGGGGAGAATGGCGCATGATCCGGGACATCTGGAACACTGACGCCGCGCCCACGCCGCCGGCCGCGCCTGCGAAGTGACTCTGCGAGACTTCGCTCGAGTTGACGATCACGACACACCGAGGCGCCGAGACACCGAGGCAACCACAAGGCTCTCGGTGCCTCAGTGCCACAGACTAGTGGGGCCTGACCCCGAGGAGAGGTTATGCGTAGACTCGTATGCGTCGTTGTTGCTTGTGCGGCGATCGTTGTCGCCGCGGATGTGCTTCGAGCGGTCGGTGCGCCTCCAGCATGGGCGTATGCGATCGTACCGCCTCCACCGGCTCCTCCCCCTGGCGCGCCAGCCGCGCAGCCCGTGGCGCCGGATCCCACGCCCAGGACGCTGCCCGGCAGTACCCTGAGCTTCCCGTTGGCAAACATTCGGGACGCCTTCGGTCCCGCCGATTGGTTCCCTGGGGACCACCCGGTGATGCCCGAAGTGGTCGCGAAGGGGCGCAGGCCTGACGTGCGCGCCTGCAGCCTCTGCCACTACCCGAACGGCAAGGGCCGTCCCGAGAACGCCGGCGTGTCGGGCCTGCCCGTGGCGTACTTCATCCAGCAGATGCAGGACTTCAGGAACGACGTGCGCAAGAGCGGGGAGCCGCGCAAGGGGAACACCAACCTGATGATCACCATCGCGAAGGGGATGACCGACGAGGAGATCAAAGCCTCCGCCGAGTACTTCGCCGCGATCAAGTGGACGCCGTGGATCAAAGTCGTCGAGAGCGCGACCGTACCGAAGACCCGGATTCAGGGAGGCATGTATCTGCGCCTCGAAGGGAACGAGACCGAGCCGCTGGGCATGCGGATTATCGAGACGCCGGAGAACGTCGAGCACACAGAGGTGCTGCGCGACCCGCGCTCCGGGTTCATTGCCTACGTGCCGGTGGGCAGCATCAAGAAGGGCGAGGCGCTCGTGGCGACCGGCGGTAATGGCAAGACCGTGGCGTGTGGCGTATGCCACGGCGCCGATTTGAAGGGGCTTGGTCCGGTGCCTGGCCTTGCGGGCCGGTCCCCGAGCTACACGGTTCGCCAGATGTACGACATGCAGGCCGGGGCGCGGCGCGGCGTGTGGACTGACCTGATGAAGCCGGTCGTCGAGAAGTTGACCGACGAAGACTTCGTGTCGATTGCGGCGTACGTGTCGTCGCGAACGCCGTAAGCAATTGGGGTCAGATCTTGATTCTTGCGCGGCGGCGCAAGAATCAAGATCCCGCGCGGGCTGAAGCCCACGCTCTACGCGCCCACGCTGCGAGCCCGCGCGCGATACTGAGCCACCGCGATTCGTCAGCGTGCATTCTGAATTCTGCATTCTGAATTACGGCACGAGCGTAAGCGAGTGCACTCCCTTCCCAGGCAGAAACGGCGTCGGCTCGCCATTGACCCACGCGTCGTGGGAATTCCCGTAGAAGGGCGAGAACGGGTGGCCGCTCTGGCCGGTCGGCATGTGCATGACGCCGTCTGCCTCGTGACCGGGCGAGACGATCATTCGCTCGGATGCCGCCGACGATCCCCAGTGCATGTTGGGCGTGTAGAGGTCCCCGCCCAGTTGCTGCCACGGCATGTCGAGCCACCTGCCGACAAACGGAAGACTCGCCGACAGAGGATGCCGATAGGCGGTCACGTTCCAGCGTGACCACGGAGCGTCGAGGCCGCCTTCCCGGTCTGCGCGCGCAATCACCTCGTCGATGGCTTGCAGGAGCAGCTGCTCCCAGCTGGAGTAATTCGCGTCGAGCAGGTGCATTGGCTGTTCGGTGACGAGCTTCCAGATGGGGCCTTCGCGACGTCGCACGGCCCGGTAGTCGAACGCCGGATCGGCGTCCACGCACTCGGCCAGCATGAAGTCGACAACCGCAGCCGAGACCTCTTCGCGGAACATGCGCGTCAGCCGGTAGGCGGCCGAGTCGGCCGAGGCGCGCCCATCCCAGTCCCGCTTGACGATCTCACGGAGCCGCGCGCGGGCCTCGTT
>Ga0209640_10001183_pt1 | contig 21739 bp, 22 predicted proteins | sample RifCSP10_1_FD_184018 | JGI IMG/M metagenome (GOLD analysis project Ga0209640, IMG submission 184018) | Soil microbial communities from Rifle, Colorado - Rifle CSP2_sed 10_1 (SPAdes) (version 2) | ecosystem: Environmental > Terrestrial > Deep subsurface > Rock core/Sediment | place: Rifle...
GTCCAAGTAGGTGTCATCAATACCAGAACCCTTCCACGCCGTCTCCACATCTGAGGCGGCGTTTGTCTTTTACCAGAGAGAATTCGTTGACATTCTCCCAAAGAATCCTATCTTGAACATAGCCCCGTCGTCTCTGTTATCCAGCCCCCTGTGTCGCTCGTAGTCTCATCGCGCAATTGATGTTATCAAGTACCTAGTGGAGGACCTCATGCCTGCAATTGACATGCAATCGTTTGAGAAAAAGATCCATGTGCGTGCTATCCGCATGGATGATTTCGACCAAATCGTGGCCCTGCAAGCGCTCTGTTTTCCCGGCATGAAATTGTGGACGCTGGAACAGATCGCAAGCCAGCTTCAGATCTTTCCCGAAGGGCAGATTTGCATCGAGTATGATGGCAAAATCGTTGCGTCGTGCAGCAGTCTGATCCTCGACTTCGCCCTGTACGGTGATCTCCATAACTGGCAGGACATTTCAAGTGCAGGATATATCACCAACCACAACCCGGAAGGAAATACCCTCTACGGGATTGAAATTATGGTCCACCCGGAGTTCCGGGGGATGAAGCTTGCCCGGCGCCTGTATGATGCGCGTAAGCGCCTGGGGATTGAAAAGAACTTAATGCGGATTGTGCTGGGTGGACGGATTCCCGGATATGGCCAGCATGCACACGAGATGACAGCCAGGGAATACGTCAACAAGGTGATCCACAAGGATATGGTCGATCCGGTTTTGACGACGCAACTTGCCAACGGATTTGTATTGAAGCGGCTCATCGGGAAGTACATGGAGTCTGACAAGGAGTCCAAGGGATACGCGACGCTCCTTGAATGGTCGAACTTGGACTACTCGCCCGATCCGAGACGGGTGTTCGTACCTGCGAGTCCGGTCAAAATCTGCGTCGTGCAGTACGAAATGCGGAAGATTGCATCGTTCGAGGAGTTCATCCGGCAATGCGAGTTCTTCATCGATGTGGCGTCCGATTACCGCTGCGACTTCATCCTCTTCCCTGAGATCTTCACCACCCAGATGCTTTCTTTCATCGATGCTCCCCGTCCGGGGGTTGCCGTACGGAAACTTGCGGAATACACCCCGCAGTACATCGAACAATTCACCGGGCTCGCGGTAAAATACAACATCAACATTATCGGCGGCTCACACTTTGCCGTCGAAGATGACCATCTCTACAACATCGCGTATCTCTTCAAGCGGAATGGGGAGATCAACAAACAATACAAGCTTCACATCACCCCAAACGAGCGCCATTGGTGGGGGGTCGAGCCGGGAAACAAGATAGAGGTCTTCGACACGGATAAAGGGAAGATATCCATCCAGATTTGCTACGATATTGAATTTCCGGAAGTCGGTCGTGTGGCCGCGGAGAAGGGGGCGCAGATCATCTTCGTACCGTTCTGCACAGATGAGCGGTCCGGATACCTTCGAGTCCGCTACTGTGCCCAGGCGCGGTGTATCGAGAACCACGTTTTTGTGGCGATTGCCGGGACGGTGGGAAACCTCCCCTCTATTCACAATATGGACATCCAGTATGCACAGTCTGGCATTTTCACTCCGTCGGATGTACAGTTTGCCCGCGACGCGATAGAGGCGGAATGTACGCCGAACATTGAAACGGTGATCATCGATGAGGTGGACCTCGAACTCTTGAAGCGCCACCGCCAGAGCGGGAGCGTCCTGAACTGGCGGGACCGCCGGACCGACCTCTACGAGATCAAGCTCAAGCGGCAAGGGTGAAGCCTCATTGCTTCCGGCTAACCGGGACCCCGGCAGGGCGAAAGCTCCTCTTCGCGTTGTTGTACCTCAGCGAAGGCGCGCCGATCGGGTTTCTGTGGTGGGCTCTCCCGACGCGTCTGCGGGGCGCGGGCGTGCCCGTTGAGGATATCACGGCATTAACTGCCCTCCTCGTTATTCCCTGGACGTTCAAATTTGCCTGGGCTCCTTTTGTTGATGTCCTCCGGTCTTTGCGGTGGACTCGCCGCTCATGGATCGTTGCAGCCCAGCTAATGATGGGCCTTGCCCTCCTCCCGCTCCTCGTTCTTGATCTCCAGACAGATCTTGCGCTGATTGTTCCTTTTCTGGTTCTTCATGCCGTTGCGGCTGCAACGCAGGACGTTGCCATCGACGCATATGCCATTGCGACGGTGCCTACGAGCGAGCGCGGGGCGCTGAACGGCTGGATGCAATCGGGCATGCTGCTCGGACGTTCGGTGTTCGGAGGCGTAAGCCTGCTCCTGTTCGAGCGACTGGGGAGCCCCGCAGTACATCTTCTGCTGATAACAACCATTTGGTTGTCGATGGCTGTTCTCCTTTTTTCGCGAGATGGTACCGAACCAGCTCCATACGGAAAGATGAGAGAACGATGGCAGGAATTCGCAGCGCGCGTCAAGAGCGCACTTCAGATACGGGCGTCATGGTTCGGGTTGCTCTTCGCACTCATAGCGGGTGCAGGATTCGAAGCTGTGGGCGCAGTGGCCGGGCCATTTCTATTGGACCGCGGGCTTACGTCAGAGCATGTGGGGACATTCTTTGCTCTTCCGGTGATCGTGGGGATGACTGGCGGATCGCTTCTCGGGGGAATTCTGTCTGACAAACTCGGAAGGCGGCGTGCGGTTGCATTGTTCCTTGCGCTTCTTGCTGTGGATATCCTGATGCTGGTTGGCGCTGACGTCTGGAGCAATGGAAGGGCGACACACCTGCTGACGGCTCTTCTCGCGATCCTCTATTTCTGCATCGGGCTGTTTACCGCGTCGTCGTACGCGCTCTTTATGGACATCACGCACCCGGCCCTCGGGGCAACACAATTCAGTGCCTACATGGGTGCAACGAATGCGTGCGAGTCATGGGCGGCATTTGTTGTGGGAGGATTGATCGCGAACTGGAGTTATCCGGTGGCCTTCACCGCGATGGCAGCGGTGTCGCTGCTTGCGCTACCGGTCCTGAAGTTCATCCCGACTGAAGTGAGGGAGATGAATGAGTAGCGTCAGGTTCCCGAGGAAAGAAGTTCTTCGACTTTGGCGGCAAACTCAAAATCAAAATTACTGATCCCGCCCGCGTCATGCGTCATAAGGTCGATGGTCACCCGATTATAGACATTGAACCACTCCGGGTGATGGTTCATACCCTCGGCAATCAGCGCCACCTTCGTCATAAAACCGAATGCCTCGACAAAGCTTCTGAACTTGAACTCCTTGTGCAATTTGCCGTTCACCAGCGACCATCCCCTGAGGGCACCAATGTCGTTGGAGATTTCCTGCTCGGTTTTCTTCTTCCGATCCTTCATACGCTTTTTCCGATCAGGCTAGCGTTTCTCAAACGTAAGCAGTTCACGGCAATCGGAAGTCATGGCCTTCATCCCTTCCGTTGAGGTTCTTGCCCGCACTCTGGCTGCATCACCGCGGCGGGGGAGGTAGACTTTCCCAACCTCCGTCAACCCGAACTCTTTCATCATCGCTGCAACCTCGAAGGGGAAATCAATCACACCGAAGCTGCCGGTGGACGCTTCCACAACGACGGACAGTCGTCCTCCCTGCTTCAGGGTTCGCGCACTTTCGCGGCCGAGTGACTTGAATTTCATCATCGTATCGGCCTTCGCTGCACTGGCGGAGAAGTCCGAGTCGTCGCCACGCGGGTAGAAGTCAGCAGGTGGATCGAGAAAGACGTAGTCAAACGTTCCCGATTGCTCGGGGATGCCGGTGAGGAGGATATTGGCCCGACCGATGCGATCGTCTGTAGGATCGAGGTCGTACATCTTGTATCGGTAGCCGCTGAAGTACGGAATGGAATCAATGACATCCCCCGTGGTTCCGCTGCCTGCCATCGGGTCGAGCACGACGGCACCGGGATTCGTGTAATAATAAAGAGCATTGGCAACAATCTGTCCTGGAAGCCGTCCTTTGTAGCCGGATTTCCCGAAGCGCGGATCGGGCATATCGACCGTCCACACGTTTCGTTCTTTCAGATCAAATCCGAACTTTGTCCGTTCGTCCTCTCGCCGGGCAAATTCATCCTCGCGGATCTTCTTCTGCAGGTCGGAGATTGTCCATTTGTTGTTGATGGCCATCCGTTCGTACTGATCACGCCTGCGTTGGTCATCCACCTTTGTTGCCAGCTCGAAGTAGAAAATCTCGGGCAGAGGCCTTTTCTCGACATCGGGGTAGTAGGTGTAGAACATATGGCACTGCTTGAGCATCGAGTAGGGGAACTTGAAGCCGGGGACATCCGCCATGCGCTTGAGGATTTGCTCTCCAAAGATCCCTTCTTTCAACGCGGTGGGGACAAGCTTTTCTACAAGAAATTTTCCAAGGTCCCAGTAGTTGTCAGCGGAGAAGGAGTTCAGTTTTTCAATCAGCGGGTCGAGTAAAGAGGCTTTGCCGACTTTTGGCTTCGCTGTGGGGGCAGTCTTTGCCATTGCTGACTCCGAGTTTGTGGGTGTGGCTGTCGTTAGCGGGAGGGCCGGAGTCTCGAGGAAGGAGACCCGACGCACATCTTCATGCCGTAGGATAAGGGAATTTATGGAGGATTGCAAGCCTTCGAGCTGTTACACTACCAGTTGGCTGTTCCAACCACCATACCCATCCGGGTCCTTCAACGGGTTGGATGGGTCTTCGATCCATACCGCGCGGTCAATGACAAACTTGTAGTGATACATACTGGCAGGCGGGAGAGGGAGCCAACAACTCCACACGCCGTTCTCCAACTCATCAAAATGGTTTTTCGTAACGTCCCAGCTATTGAAGTCACCGGCGAGTGCGACCGTCCGAGGGACACGGTTGTGGTAAACGAACACAATGCCACTGTCGGTACGATACGCGCCGGGAACATTTGAAGGAGCACGCTGACCAAGTGCACGGTGAACGGCAGCGCGTGGGTTCAACACGCCGGAGCCCTGCTGCTCAATGGGTGCGTCTTTAACTGGCTGCGCGGTGTCCATGAGAATCCGACGAATGTCGTTTGGAGACAGGTCGGGCATGGCTTCCAGCATTTGGGCAATGACGGAACTGACAATGGGCGCGGCGAACGAAGTCCCATCCACGTTCTTGTACGCAGGTGCTATATAGCTCTTCTCTTTGATCCGTTCTGCCACCCACGTTTCACAACCACCTTTGCGGAGCTCTATCGGGATTCCGGGAATGTCTTTACTGAGGGTTTCGAACTGCCGAACACCTATGGTCGTGTGGGAACCCAGCAATTTGAATAATGCCTCTGATTCGTTGTGCTGGTCACTTCCGGGGAGGATTGGTCCCGCAACCCAGATTGCCGGCGCAATGATCTCCGGCTTTGCATGTCCGTCGACCGTTTTGCCGTACGTCGAATGGTACATGACTCTCTTTTCATGCCAGACTTCGTTACGGTCATCCAAGCCCCCGACGGTAATCACGGAAGGTGAGCTTGCGGGAGGAACGACAGGTTTTTCCGGTGTATTGCCAATTGCGGCAACCACAACGATGCCTTTGCTTGCCGCCTCCTCCGCAGCCCGATCAACCGGACTTTCATCGGACGCCACCGGTTCGTCATCGGCCACCGAAATGCTGATGACGCGGATGCTGTGCTCTTTATGATGGTCAATTGCCCAGCGCAGGCCGCGGGTGATATTCTCGGTGTTAATCCTCCCGGTTCTTGTATCCATCACTTTGATAAGAACCACTTCCGCCTCCGAGGCGATTCCACGATAGAGCCCGTCCGAGAGGTGGCCATTGCCTGCTGCAACAACCGATGTCATCATTCCATGCCAGCTTTCCGGATGAGGGGTGCGGAAGTACCTTTGCGGCTTTCTCTCCCCGGTCACATCCACAATCGCACGAATGCGATTCTGCGGCCTGGTCAGGTCAGGATGAGGATAGAATCCCGAATCAATGAATGCGATGGTAACGCCACGCCCGGCAAACCGCGGGTCGGTGTTAAGTCGTAGAGGTGTGGGGAGAAGGGCAAAGGGATTTCCAACGCGTCGGCGGAACAGCGTACCATGCGCCATCGTGGCAAAATGCTCTTCGAAAGTGTCGAACTCGTTGAGGTACAAACACCGTTCGCACAGCCCTTCACGTTCGCTCCAGTATGGATGGCGAATCCTCAGTTTGGCAACGACTTTCGCTTCACCCTCAGATGTGAAATCATGAAGCAATGCGGGAACACGCTGGGAGCAAATCGGACAACGGTATACTCTCATCGGTCTACAGAACCGAATAGACAGGAGATCAACAGCCAACGCATTCAGCGGTCAGGAAAAGAGTTGAGTCATGAACTTCCGCTTGGCGATAGGAAGGATGGTTTCGACGTAGGGGAAATCAAGATCGGTCTCGCAGACATACGTGGCCGGGTTCGGCAAGTCGTGATATTTCTTCATTAGTTCCAGCTTGATGGACTCCGGGGAACGGTGCACGAGAACCAGCTCCAGTGATTCCAGAAGCCGTGTCTTCAGTGTCCGGAACCGTTCGGTCGACGCTGCAAAGAGGGAGACTTCGTAACGAAGGAGGTGCAGCCGCGAGATCTTCATGTCCGGGACAAACCAGTAGCCCTCTTCACGATAGACAGGGAGGATGCCCACCTCTTCGATCACCACATGCTCGTCGACAAAGTTGTAGATATCCATTCCTTCTTCAATTGCCTTTTTCAGATGGGGCAATGCCCAGAGAATCAGGTCCATCGCCTTGTCAAACTCGGCGTCGTTTCCCTGCACAGGTTCATACACAAGGCGTTGGTTCTCGATGTCCAACTCCTTCAGACGATGAGGGAGAAGCCCCTGGAGGTCCGTCTTCTTCTGAATGAGATCGTCAAACAGTGAGACCAACTGGATCAGGTCACCCAGTCCGGGGTACAGTCTGTTGTGGGAGAACTCATCGTAGTATCCTTTCAAACGTTGCAGCACCACATACTGCATTGCTTCCATATCGCGCGCGCCAGAGAGAAAGGTTTCCAGGTTCAGACGCTCCATCTAATCCTCCTGACAAAATGGAATGAAGAAAGGTTGTCAACGCTCGCTCGCCTACACAGGTAACTATAAAAGTTGTGCCATAAAATGCAAGCCGGAACTCGGCTCCATGAGCCCGGAAAGACGAGAACCAGAAAATCGATTTCTTTTGTTGTGGAATTTTGACATCACTTGAGTATATTTCTACACAGTCCATCAACCTTCCATCCTCTCGAATCCTGTGAACGAGTCTCAACAGACCGTCCTCCTAGATGCACCCCGCGAGGTTGACGTGGTTGCTATCGAGCGCGAGCTGATGCGATTGTGGAAGCGCGCCTCGGATGACGTCGGCGAAGACGGGAGCAGCTCACCTGTTGTGCGCGCCTGTTCAATGAACTTGGTGGTCGTCACCGACACCGAAGCGGCGGCAGCGGAGATCGGTGACCTGGTGGGGGATGTGACCCTGGACCACCCCTCTCGGATTTTTCTCATTACGGCAGACCGGCGGTCCGGAACCCCGGTGCTGGACGCATGGATCTCTGCACGGTGCTCGCTACCGGTTCCCGGAGGTAAACAGGTCTGCTGTGAGCAAATCAATCTTACTGCCCGTGGCACCGAAGCGAACAAGATTCCGAGCATTGTCACTTCGCTACTTGTTTCTGACGTACCAACAGTTCTTCTCTGGAAACACCGGGTTGATCTTCACGATGCCGTTCTTCGCTCGCTGATTCAGGTAGCTGATCGTTTGTTGATAGATTCCTCCGAGGATAGCGCCCCTCGAACTTCACTTGTTGCGTGGGGACAATTGCTCGAAAGCCACGGGGCCGCGGCCTTTGGCGACCTCGCCTGGACGCACCTTTCACAGTGGCGCGCTCTTCTCGCCCAGGTGTTCCAGCCGTTGGAAGGACGGAAACATCTCCCGTTTCTCGAGTCTGTTCAGATTGGCTATTCCACTTCTACCACGCCCCGGCATTCAGGCTTGAGTCAATCTCTCTTGCTCGTTGGGTGGCTGGCGCGTTCGCTCCGGTGGATACAGATGCATCCCCTACAGGATACCGGAAACCTGACTGCAAAATTCAGATTAGATGAACAGGCAATCACCGTGACGTTGTCCGCCGTCCCTCCTCGTGCCAATCTCCCCGGAGGAATTGGGTCCATTGCCTTGCATGGTAGTGACGGGTTCAACGTGATCCATGAAATGACAGAAAGGAATGACTGTATACGAATACGACAGTCCGGATCTGTCGGCACGGTGTTGCCACATACACACAAGACCGAGGCGGAGCTGGTCTCGCTCGCTCTCGACGATCTTCATCGTGATCAAATGTACGAGGGAAGTCTTGCGACACTAGTGAAGCTCCTGAGATGAACATTCCGGTTGATATCGCTCCGGATCAGGATTTGCTTGTGCAACGAACGGCGGAAAAGATTGCCTTCCTCTTGATAGAAGCAATTCGGTTACGTGGCACGGCATCGCTGGTTCTTTCCGGGGGCACTACACCGCGTCGTGTTTATGAACTTCTCACGACATTGTCATTCGCCAAACGGATCGAGTGGTCGGCGGTGCATCTCTTCTGGGGCGATGAACGCTGCGTGCCTCCCCATTCACCGGAAAGCAATTATCGGATGGTCCGGGAGGCGTTCCTTGATCACGCAGCGATCCCGCCTTCCAATATTCATCGCATCGAGACGGAGTTGCCCCCGGAGACAGCTGCTGCCCGGTATGAAGAGGAAGTGAGGCAGGCCGTCCCCCAAGATGGCCGGACTCCCCCTGCGTTCGATCTGATAATGCTCGGTCTCGGTGAGGATGGGCATACCGCGTCGTTGTTTCCTGGCACTCAAGCGCTGGAGGAACGCGACCGGCTCGTCACATGTGTCTACGTGGAGCGATTAGAAGCGTATCGGATTAGCATGACATTTCCGCTGATCAATAATGCACGGAACATTCTCTTTCTCGTATCGGGCAAAGGGAAGGCGGAAATCCTCCGTGCCATTCTCACCGGGGGTGAAGCAGTCTATCCTGCCCAGATGGTCAGGCCGGTTAACGGCAACCTCGTCTGGATGGTCGACAGTGACGCGGCATCATTACTCGAAAAGGCAAAGCACTCATGATTCTGGCAGGCGATATCGGAGGAACCAAGACTAATCTGGCGTATTATGACACGGAGGGTGACAAGCTTATTCCAAAACTTGTGATGAGCTATCCGAGCCAGCAATTCACCACCCTCAACGATGTTCTCCGGGTTCTCCGCAAGGACCATCCTGCCAAAGTAACCTTAGCTGCGTTCGGCATTGCCGGCCCGATCGTTGATGGGCGAAGCAGGCTCACAAACCTGAGATGGCTGATCGATGGACGGGAAGTGGCGGCGGAATTGAAGTTGCCGCAGGTCGGATTGATCAATGACCTGGAAGCAACTGCCTACGGAACGCTGCGGCTGGAGCAACGAGACATTCTGGTACTGAAGCCGGGAACCGCGCAACCCCGGAGGACTATTGCCGTTGTTGCAGCGGGAACTGGGTTGGGCGAAGGCGCTCTCGTTTGGGATGGCCGGCGATATTGCGCGATTCCATCGGAGGGTGGACACACGGACTTCGGTCCGCGGAATGAGCTCGAGGTCGAACTTTTTCGGTTCCTTCTACCCAGGTTTGGACGGGTAAGCTATGAGAGAATTGTTTCCGGACCCGGAATGGTCAACCTCTACCAGTTCTTTCGCTCACGGGCATCTTCTCCGGAACCTACCTGGTTACAGGAGCAGATGGCGGGAGGCGATCCCTCGGCAGCCATCTCGCAGGCGGGAATGGAAGGGAAGGACGATGTTTGCGTTCAGTCGCTTGAGATGTTCATAACGATCTATGGGGCGGAGGTGGGAAACACTGCGCTGAAGTTTCTGTCTACCGGAGGCGTCTACATCGGAGGAGGGATTGCGCCTAAGATATTATCCCGATTACAGGGCGGTGATTTTATCGAATCGTTTGTTGGAAAGGGGCGATACCGTTCCCTTCTTGAGCAAATGCCTGTCTCGGTTATCCTGAATGACAAGACAGCCCTCATCGGTGCGGCACACTATGCCTTGATGATGAATGATCTCCGTTAGATTGAAAGTCTTCGGTCCCCTGCGGGATGTGCTGCATGAGAGCGAGCTGCTACTTGCCGTTCCTCCACCATATACCGGTGAGTCGGCGTTCCGTGTGTTGGCGTCGCGGTATCCTGAGCTGGATCAGTGGAAACCGAGCCTCCGGCTTGCAGTGAACCTGACGTACGTTTCGCTGGATCATTCACTTCAGGCCGGGGATGAGATCAGCTTCATTCCACCCGTCAGCGGCGGATAGAAAAGGTCAACAACAGAAGCACGAAGACAGAAGAAGACATTGTATCTTTCACTGTCTTCGGGACAAGAAATCCAGGCATTCATCAAGAGCGATATGGTCTCCGTTCTCTCCACGCCTATCGATGTTTCCAAAATCATCGCCGGGATCATTACACCGCAGTCCGGTGGGACGGATCTCTTCATTGGCACAGTGAGGAATCATTCGAGAGGTAGGCGGGTGAGACAACTGGAGTACTCCGCGTACGTGTCCATGGCGGAGAAGATGATGGCGGAGATCGAACTGGAAATTCGCCACCAATGGGTGGTGCATGAAGTTGCACTTGTTCATCGGATCGGGATGCTGGCCATCGGCGATGTTGCGGTGGTGACCGCGGTCTCTGCGGCGCACCGGGATCAGGCATTTCAAGCGAATCGCTATGCGATTGACCGCGTAAAGTCGGTGGTGCCAATTTGGAAGCAAGAGCATTATGAAGAAGGGCTGGCCTGGGTTGTTGGCCAGCATGATCTGGATATGGGTGGGAAGTAACGCGTCCACCCCTGGCAAGTCTGATCTTTTCCATGCCTAGTCTCGTTGACAGATTCGGACGCACGGTCACCAATCTGCGCATCTCCGTGACGGACCGGTGCAATTTCCGGTGCCGGTACTGTATGCCGGTCGAGGGGATGGAATGGCTGCCGAAAGAAAGCCTGCTCACCTTCGAAGAGCTTGCACGCGTTGCGCACATTATGGTCGGACTTGGCGTTTCCCACATCAGGCTGACTGGCGGTGAGCCACTGATGCGCAGGGATCTCTGGAAGCTTGTCAGGCAACTCCGGAGTATCGAGGGTATCACTGACATTGCGTTGACCACCAACGGCTACTTCTTGCAGGACGAGGTTGACCAGCTCGCGGCTGCTGGCCTCCACCGCGTGAACATTAGTCTGGATGGACTCGACCGGAGCATTGTTGATGCCATGGCGCGGCGCGTGTGTTTCGATCGGGTCTGGAACGGTATCGAAGCCGCTGTTCGTGCAGGGCTCAATCCCATCAAACTAAATGTTGTCCTTATCCGCGGTGTGAACGACGGGGAGATCCTCAAGTTCGCCAGACTTGCGCGGACACGTCAGCTGATCGTCCGGTTCATTGAATTCATGCCCATCGGCAAGGACGATGGTTGGTCGGCTGACAAGGTGGTGACCACAGGAGAAATTGTGGAGACCATTCGTCGTTATGCACCGCTCGTCCCCGTTGAGGGCAATGGTTCACCTGCGCAGACTTATGTATTTGCCGATGGGGGCGGTGAGATTGGTTTCATCAGTTCTGTGAGCCATCCTTTCTGCGCTGACTGTGATCGTGTGCGATTGACTGCAGATGGGAAATTCCGCACATGCCTCTTCTCACTACACGAGACCGACCTCCGGACGTTGCTTCGGGGAGAGGCTACGGACGAAGATATTGCGATCGTTCTCATGGATGCGGTGCGGAACAAAGAGGAGGGCCACCTCATTAACCGTCCTGGCTTTGAAAGACCCACACGGACTATGAATCAAATTGGCGGATAGATGAGTGAATCAATGATGGAGAGTGGGTATGGGACTTCTTGATGGCGCACCAAAGGTAAGCGGTTCGAGCCGTGTTCTGATTACCTCTCTTTGAATAAGTTCCTCCATCTTTCTATATTGCTCTACCAGCCGGAGCGACTTTTCACGCCGGGGGCAGTTCCTTCCTGAAATAACTTTGACTATGCCAGCGCTTGCAGCAATAGATGTCGGCTCGAATGCCATGAGGCTTCTCATCGGCAACGTGGATGGAGAGCAGAAGATCACCATCCTTGAAAACCTGCGTGACCCCGTCCGCCTCGGGCAGGATGTCTTTACGAAGGGATCTCTCTCCGAAGAGACCATTGATCGTGCGACGGAAGCCTTTGTCCGTTTCAAGGAGCTTATTGACAGGCACGGAGCGAAGTGGACGCGGGCAGTTGCAACCAGTGCAACGCGTGAAGCACTGAACAAGGAGCTATTTATTGACCGCGTCAGTCAGGCATCAGGGATCGAACTCGAAGTGATCGGAACCGAGGAAGAAGCACGTCTGATTCACGTCGCTGTTGCAGAGAAAGTCAATCTGAAGAACAAGACGGCGATGCTTGTGGATATCGGTGGCGGGAGCGCAGAGATTACACTCACATCCGACGGAAACATCATCGCCACAGAGAGCTTCAAAATGGGGACTGTCAGGCTTCTACAGGTGTTGGAGGAGAAGAAGCACGGCGAGCGGCACTTCAACCAGTTGATGCGGGAATATGTGGATGCCACCCAAAAAAGAATCAGGAAGGAGATCGGCAACAAGAAGATCGACATTTGTGTTGGGACCGGTGGAAATATCGAATCATTGGGTGAGCTACGGAAGGAGTTGTTTGCCAAGGACAAGAACTCCGTCATCTCGGCCGAAGAATTGGATGCTTTGGTGAAGAAGCTCCAGGGCATGACATTCGAAGAACGGGTCCAGGAGCTCCGGCTCCGCCCCGACCGGGCGGACGTAATCGTTCCGGCGTCCATTGTGCTGCAGAAGATTATCCGTCAGGCAGACGTGGAAGAAATACTCATTCCCAATGTGGGTCTCAAAGATGGGTTGCTCCTCGACATGGTGCAGGAGCTGTATGGCGAAAAGAAACATCTCCGCCGTGACCAGGTGATCACCTCCGCAATGCAGCTTGGTCGTAAGTATCTCTTCGACGAGCAACATGGAATAGAGACGGCGAGATTTGCAGTACGACTGTTTGATGAGACAAAGAATCTGCACAACCTGACCCTCGAACACCGTCTGCTCCTCGAAGTCGCCGCGCTGCTGCATGACATCGGGACGTTCATCAACGTGACCGACCACCACAAACATACGCAGTACCTTCTGATGGCAACGCCCGTCATCGGTCTCACTGAATCGCAGATGGCAATTGTGGCAAACGTGGCGCGATACCACAGGAAATCCATGCCGAAGCCACAGCATGAGGCCTACAGCCTTCTTTCTTCGAAAGAGCGCGTCATTGTTAGCAAGCTTACCGCGCTTGTCCGACTTGCGGATGCGATGGATAACGAGCATGCTTCCAAGGTTCAGGACTTTGAAGTGGAGTATAAGAAGCCGAAGTTCACACTGAAGCTCAAAGGCGATGGCGACCTGTTGCTGGAACGATGGGCGCTCATGAAAAAATCGGCGATGTTCGAAGAGGTCTTCAGCGTCAAGTTCGCTATTGAAGAGTGAAGCGATGATCGAGTTGTTGGTTCAGACGCCGTCCCGTGACAACGGTGGTAGCGCTCATCCTGCCGCAATGGACCTGCATGCTCTCCTCGTCCGTTCGCTTGAAGAGCGATGGGCGAGATACACCAGTGAATTGCAACGATGCCAGACACGATGCTCGGAACGGGCGGTACATGATCTGCGCGTTGCATCCCGCCGTCTAATTTCTACCATCGACGCCATCATGACAGTCACGGAAGACGAAGGGCTAAAGAAAGTCCGGCAGACTCTGCGGAAGAGGTTCAAGATGCTCGGTGCGTTGCGCGACCTGCAGGTCCAACGCAAGCGATTGGAAGCGATGCGTCCTGACTATCCCGAGTTGGAAGCGTTCCTTGCTGTGCTCCTCTTGCGCGAAAAGCGGCTTCTCAAGCGGATTGATGCACAGCTCAGAAAAGTCCGCGTGGGGCCAATGGGTGTGCGCATCGGGCGAAGCACGGGAGGTTTGGGTACGCTTCTTAAGAACTCGTCGGTGGAACGCGCGGCCCGGTCTGCCGTGATCGGTGCGGTTGCGGCGTCGTTTTCGCGCGCGGTTGACCTTCGTTGCAGAGTCGACCCAGCGCACACAGCAACCATTCACCGGCTTCGGCTCGCGTTCAAGAAGTTCCGGTACCAGGTGGAGGCGCTACAGCCCCTGCTCATCGGTATGAGCGAACGCCGATTGAAAGCGATGAATACATACCAGGTAAAGATGGGGAACATTCAGGACAATGAAGTACTGTCAGCATCGCTCAATACATATGCGCTCCGCCGGAGAAAGCCGTCACGGGAGAACCTTCTGCGCGTGCACCAGGAACTCTCCCGCCAGCATGAGGAGCTTGTCGCAATGTTCATGCAATCAGTCAATGATCTCTACACATTTTGGGATTCCGGTCCGAACGCAACCAGACTGGCAGGATAGACGAACCGCAGGGCCCCGCAACGCAATCATCAGGACTTACCTATGGAATTGTATTTACTTCGACATGCTATTGCAGAGGATCGGGGTGGGCCAGGTTACGAGGATGATAGCAAACGTCCTCTGACGAGAAAAGGGGCCAGGAAGATGCGTAGCATAGCGGAGGGTATGCTTGCCCTCGACATGTCATTTGACGTTATCCTCTCAAGTCCGTACACGCGGGCGAGGCAAACGGCGGAGATCGTGGCGAAGGTTTTTGGCGCGGAAAAGAGCCTTGAATTTAGCGACCACCTTGCCGTTGGGGGCGACCCTGAACAACTTGTTGAGCAGCTCACCACAGACTATGCTGCCGTTGGCAGCGCCCTCCTTGTGGGCCATGAACCATGGATGAGCAGCTTCATTTCTACCATTGTGTCCGGAGATCAAAACCTCTCCATCACAATGAAGAAGGGTGGCCTGTGCAAGCTGACCGTGGACGCTCTGCGATATGGCCGGTGTGCAACACTGGAGTGGCTACTCACTCCTGCCCAACTTGTCCGCATACAATAGAAATATGATGAAGACATTTGTCGTTTACCTTTTTTCCGTCTTGGTTGCTGTTTCGTGCGACGTGAGTGCACAAAAACCAAGGGCCTCCCAATCCTGGCTTTCCAGGTACAATCTTCAAGACAAGCAGCCGAAGCAATTCAGGCTCCCCAAGCGGATCAGCGAGGCGTCTGGCCTGGCAATGACTAGCGACGGGCGTTTGCTCAGCCATGATGACGAACGTGGAGTCGTCTACCAGTTGGACTACCACCGTGGCCAGATTGTGAAACAATTTAGCATCGGCAACTTCGGGGTGCAGGAAGACTTCGAGGGGATCGCAGTGAAGAAGGACACGATCTACATGGTAGCGAGCAACGGAACGATCTTTGAGTTTCGTGAGGGTAAGGCAGAAGATAGGATGTTGTTCACGCAGTACAAAACTTCGCTGAGCATGAAGAACGATGTTGAAGGTTTGGAGTACGATCCGGAAACAAACGCGCTCCTCCTTGCATGCAAAGGGAGTCCCGGCAAGGAGTATCAGGGCAAGAAGGCTATCTATGCATTTCCTCTTTCCACGAAGAAGTTGGAAGAGCAACCGCGCTTCCTGATTCCTCTTGACGCGGTTGCGAAGAAGTCACACAAAGGCGGGTTTCATCCGTCAGGCATCGCAAGGCACCCAACCTCAGGTACGTTCTTCATTATTAGCGCTGACGGTGAGTCCGTCGTCGAGGTTGGAAAGGACGGGAAGATTCTCGCGCAGGCAGAGATCCCCAAAAGGGTGAACAGCCAACCTGAAGGGATTGCATTCACTCCGAACGGACTCACGCTCATTCTCTGCAATGACGGCCAGGGAGAGAATGGCACGCTCACGCTGTATCCTCTTGAAGAAAAATAATTGTTAAGAAGTGTTAATTCGACTCCCGCCCACTCCGCTCGTACCCCCCATAGCTCGTTGATTTTCCGCCGCAACATTTCTATATTAAGGCTCGTCATACCAAAGGCAAACCGTGTATTCTCAAGGACTTCGGAGGTTGAATGCAGTACGACATTAAGGCGATAAATGAGAAGATTCAAAAGGAGAGCGCCTTCATTGACCTGTTGCAATTGGAGATCGGCAAGGTCATTATCGGGCAGAAGTACATGGTGGAGCGATTGTTGGTCGGACTTCTTGCCAACGGCCACATTCTCCTGGAAGGTGTTCCGGGTCTTGCCAAGACACTCTCGGTAAAAACCCTTGCCTCCGCGATCCATGCAAAATTCCAGCGCATCCAGTTCACGCCCGACCTTCTTCCCGCCGACCTTATCGGGACAATGATCTACAATCAGAAAGAGAGTTCTTTCCAGACAAAGAAGGGCCCTATCTTTGCGAATTTCATCCTTGCAGACGAGATTAACCGCTCTCCCGCGAAAGTGCAAAGCGCGTTGCTCGAAGCGATGCAGGAACGCCAGGTGACGATCGGCGAACAGACATTCAAGCTTCCCGAGCCATTCCTTGTCCTTGCCACGCAGAACCCGATCGAGCAGGAGGGAACGTATCCGTTGCCCGAAGCGCAGGTGGATCGGTTTATGCTCAAAGTGAAGATTGGTTATCCTTCGAAGCAGGAGGAGCTGCAGATCATGCGCTCGAACGTAAACGGTCAGGGGGCAGCGGTGGCCAACGTCATTTCCCCTGCGGACATTATCAGGGCTCGCAATGTGGTCAATGAAATCTACATGGACGAGAAGATTGAGCGATACATACTCGACATCGTGTTTGCCACCCGCTCGCCAAAAGACTACAACCTGAGCAACCTCAGTCAGTTGATCAGTTACGGCGCATCACCGCGTGCCACCATAAACCTCGCGCTCGGCGCAAAGGCATATGCGTTCATCAAACGAAGAGGCTACGTCATTCCCGAAGATATCCGCGCCATCAGCCTGGACGTTCTGCGTCACCGCGTGGCCCTTACCTATGAAGCAGAGGCCGAGGAGGTCACCTCCGAACAGGTTGTTCAGGAGGTCCTGAACAAGATCGAAGTACCGTAAGACGAGATCACTATGGAGGGCACAAGAACGCGGTGGGCCTCTTTGTGACTTTGTGTCCTAGTATCAATATCTGATCGCATGGAAACACGAGAGCTACTCAAGAAGGTCCGACGAATTGAGATCAAGACCCGGGGAATGGTGAACCAGGTCTTTTCCGGAGAGTACCACAGCGTATTCAAAGGAAGGGGCATGGAGTTTTCCGAGGTTCGTGAGTACCAGTTCGGCGATGATATCCGGAGCATCGACTGGAACGTCTCTGCCCGGTTCAACCATCCCTTCGTGAAGGTGTTCGAAGAGGAGCGGGAGCTGACCGTTATGCTTGTCGTTGACCTCAGCCGATCGGGAGAGTTCGGGACTGGAAAACAATTGAAGAATGAAATCGCAGCGGAAATTTGTGCAGTGCTCGCATTCTCGGCAATCAAGAACAACGACAAAGTCGGGCTCATCCTTTTTACTGATCGGATTGAGAAGTTCGTTCCTCCGAAGAAAGGACGCTTTCATATTCTCCGCATTATCCGGGAGCTCATCTCGTTTTCAGCGCAGGGGACGGGAACAAATATCCGTGAGGCGTTGGAATACTTCAACCATGTCAACAAGAAGAGGACGATCGCCTTTCTAATTTCCGATTTCATTGATGAAGGATACGACAAGATTCTCAGGATCATCAGCAAGAAGCACGACGTGATTGCAGTGGAGATTGCTGACCCGCGAGAGGAGCAAATCCCTGCAGTCGGATTGATGAAGCTCCGTGACGCCGAAACAGGTAAGGAACGCTGGGTCGATACCGCCAACCCCGCTGTCCGCAAATCATTTGAGAGGTTCTGGCAAACTCGTCGTGAGGCACGACGTTCGATGTTCGTCAGGAGCAAGGTGGATGCCATTCCGATCCGTATCGACCGTCCGTATATCAAACCGATTGTAGACTTCTTTCAGCGGAGGGAACGGAGATTGTGAGTAGGTTTGTATCGGTTGTGGTGACCGTTTTTTTTCTATCAACCCCCTCGCTTCTGCACGGACAGGAGGTCGTTACAGCGACCGCGTCGGTGGATTCGACCACCTATCTCATTGGCGATTGGATCACGGTCCATGTCGATGTCCGTCATCCGCGGGGGACAGTGCTGACTCCACTCGTGGGAGACACCCTTGCCGCATTCCAGGTTATTGACCAGGGGATGTTGGAGAGAAAATCGGACACGGAAACGACAACACGGATGGTGATTGCGGGGTATGACTCCTCTCTTTCTGCGATTCCACCCATCACATTTCTCTACACTGTTCCCGGCGACACAAGCAGTGGGCGAGCGTCGACGAACTCCCTTGCGATTACAATCCACAAAGTTCCGGTCGACACGTCGAAGGAGTTCAAGGACCTCAAGCCCCCCCTTTCTGTTGGAGTTACGCTCGCCGAGATTGCGTTGTACGCGGGAATCCTCCTCGTTGTTACGGTGGCTGCGTACTTTGGCTACAAGTATTGGAAAAGGAGAAAGAGGAAGGAGCCTGAGAGTGTCTACGTGCCTCCACCCCGCCCTGCTCACATCCTTGCCCTCGAACAGCTTGCGGCTCTGAAAGGAAAGAAGCTCTGGCAGCAGGGGCGGATCAAGGAGTATTACTCTGAAGCCACGGAGATTATCCGCCGGTATTTTGAGAACCGGTACGGTATAATGGCGCTGGAGCAAACCACCGACGAAATCATGTGCGAGCTGAAAAAGCATCGCCATGCGGAGAAGGTGTGGGACGAAACTGAAAGGGTACTCAGAAGGGCGGACCTCGTAAAATTCGCAAAGTACCAACCGGGGATCGATGAACATGAAGAAACTCTCGTTGTTGCGTTCGATCTTGTCGAGAAAACAAGAGGAACGGAAGCACAGATAGTGACACCTCAATTGGAGCAGGCTCATGTTGGGGCCTAGCGTTGAATTTGCCGATCCCGAGTTCTTGTACGCGCTTGCGCTGATCCCGCTGCTGGTGGTCTGGTACGTCCGCCGCCATCATTTTGTCAGCAGCGACATCCAGTTCTCCACCCTGTTGCCATTCGCAGGTCTCCGGCCAACCATGAAAGAACGATTGCGGCACGTTCCCTTTGCTCTCCGGCTTATCGTTCTTGGCCTTGTCATCGTTGCGCTTGCACGGCCGAGGACCACATCTCACGGAGAGGACGTTTATACGGAGGGGATCGACATTGCGATGGTGATGGATATTTCGGGGAGTATGCTTGCGGAAGATTTTCGCCCCAACCGGATCGAGGCAGCAAAGCAAGTGGCGCAAGAGTTCATCGACGGCCGTACCAACGACAGGATCGGGCTGGTAGTGTTTGCGGGCCAGAGTTTTACACAGTGTCCCATGACGCTCGACTATCGCGTTCTGAAGAACCTGATCCGACAAGTGAAACCAGGAATTGTGGAAGATGGAACTGCAATCGGCATGGGGATTGCGCAGGGAGTCAACCGGCTGAAGGAAAGTAAAACCAAGAGTAAGGTGATGATCCTGCTGACCGACGGGGTGAACAACAAGGGAGAGATTGACCCGATCACTGCGTCGCAGATCGCGCAGACGTTCGGAATTCGCATCTACACGATCGGCGTTGGGACTATTGGTGAGGCGCCATACCCCGTGCAAACCCCATTCGGCATCCGCTACCAGAATGTGCCGGTCGATGTCGATGAGAAGACTCTCCAGAAAATCGCCGAGTTGACGCAGGGGCAGTACTTCAGGGCTACAAACAACAAGAGCCTGAAGCTCATTTATAATGAGATCGACGACATGGAAAAGACGCGCATCGAAGTGAAGGCCTATCGGTCGTACACGGAACTCTTCTATGGCTGGCTTGCGGCTGGATTGGTTGCGCTCTTGATCGAGCTTGTCCTTGTGAGTACAGTTTTCCGAAAACTTCCCTGATGATCCGTTTCGCACATAGCGAGTATCTCTTCCTCCTGATCCTTGTACCCGTCGCAGTGGCCGGATATTGGTTTCTCGCACGGGCACGACTGGGGGCACTTCAGCGATTTGGTGGGTTGAATATTCTTGAGAGACTTGCAAAGTCCGCCAGCCGGACGAAGCGGTTGGTGAAGTTCGGTCTGTTTCTCCTCGCGTTTGTGTTTCTTGTGGTGGGGTTTACCAACCCGCAAATCGGCACACGGTTGCAGGAAGTCAAGCAGGAAGGAGTTGACCTTTTCATTGCCCTTGACGTGTCGTTGAGTATGAAGGCGGAAGACATCAAACCAAACCGGCTCGAGAAGGCGAAGTTCGAAATTCGCAATCTGATCGAACGGCTCGGCGGCGACCGTCTGGGTTTGGTCGTGTTTGCCGGAGACGCATTCACTCAGTTTCCGTTGACGACAGACTACAGCGCTGCCAACCTGTTCCTTGATGTGGTGGACACAGATGTTGTCCCGACTCCGGGGACATCCATTCAGGCCGCCATCAAGCGGGCGATGGATTCGTTTGACTTTGAGGATCCCACGACAAAAGTTCTTGTCATCATTACTGACGGAGAGGAAACAGAGGGAGAGGCGTTCAGTGTGGCAGAAGAAGCGGGCAAGAAGGGTGTCATTATCTACACCATAGGAATGGGATCGCCAATAGGATCACCGATTCCCGTGTACAATCCTGCGGGGATGCAAGTGGATTTCAAGCGTGACCGATCAGGTAGCATTGTGATAACCAAACTGGATGAGACATCGCTTGAGAAGATTGCTGCGGTCGGCAATGGTACATACTACCGTGCCACGAACGCACAGAACGAGCTGGATGATGTCTACAAGAGCATCAACTCGCTGCAGAAGAGAGAGTTTGGCGTAAAGCAGTTTACCGACTACGAAGACAGGTTTCAATTCTTTATTGCTGCCGGAATCATTCTGCTGCTGATTGAGTTGTTGATATCCGAGAAGAAGATTGGGTGGATCGCACGTTGGAACCCATTGAAACGTGAGGAGGGTGTGAGAACATGAAGCATGGGGCAGTGGTTATTGGAATAATGGTCACGCTTGCGGTTGGCGGTATGGCGTGGGGACAGTCGGTCCGGTCGCTCGTGAATGGAGGGAACGATCTGTACGAAGAAAAGAAGTTTGGCGACGCCGAGGTGAACTACAGAAAGGCCGTCGAAAAAGAGCCGGCGTCCGTGGAGGGACATTTCAATCTGGGCAATGCGCTCTACAAGCAGGGGAAGACGGATGAGTCGGTGAAAGAGTTTGAGAATGCGATGCTCAAGGCAGAAGAAAAGAACACGCGCGCTGATGCACATTACAACATCGGCAACTCCTACCTGAGAGCACAGCAATACAAGGATGCGGTGAAGTCCTACGTGGAGGCCCTGAAACTCAACCCAGACGATATGGAAGCGAAGTATAACCTCTCGTACGCGTTGGAGAAGCTAAGGCAGCAGCAACAACAGCAGAAGAAGGACGATCAGAATCAGGACAAGAAGAACGACAAGAGCAAGAACGACCAACAGAAAAACGACCAGCAACAACAGGATCAAGAGAAGCAGAAGCAACAGCAACAAGACCAGCAGCAACAGGCCCAACAACAGCAGAAGCGGCAGCAGGGAAAGCAAATGTCCAAGGCAGACGCCGAACGGATCCTTGACGTCCTGAAGAACAATGAGAAAGATGTGCAAAAGAAACTACGCGTCCGTCAGGCAGTGCGGCCTAAAGGGGAGAAGGATTGGTGATGATGCGACTGACAGTGGTTGCTGTGTTACTTCTCGTCCTGACCGCCTCTTTTTCTTTTGGTCAGGATGCAGCGTTTGATGCAAGTGTTGACAAGAATCCCGTTG
>Ga0209640_10001184_pt1 | contig 21730 bp, 19 predicted proteins | sample RifCSP10_1_FD_184018 | JGI IMG/M metagenome (GOLD analysis project Ga0209640, IMG submission 184018) | Soil microbial communities from Rifle, Colorado - Rifle CSP2_sed 10_1 (SPAdes) (version 2) | ecosystem: Environmental > Terrestrial > Deep subsurface > Rock core/Sediment | place: Rifle...
GGGGTGGTGCTCGTGGATTTGTGGGCCGAGTGGTGCGGCCCCTGCCGGCGCCTCGCGCCGACTGTTGAGGCACTGGCGACCGAATTCGATGGCCGCGCCACGATCGCCAAACTGGACATAGACGAGAACCCGAAGGTTCCCGAACGTTTCCTGGTTCGCGGCATCCCGACGCTGCTTCTGTTCAAGGGTGGCCAACTGGCGGAGACCATCGTGGGCCTCAGGGCCAAGGAAGACCTCGCGCAGATGATCGAGCGGCACCTGGAGGCCTGACGTGGCGGATCGCAAAGTCATCATCATTGGCTCCGGTCCGGCCGGTCTCACCGCCGCCTTGTACACCGCACGGGCCAATCTCACGCCGCTGCTGATTGAAGGCCTCGAGGCGGGCGGTCAGTTGATGCTCACCACGATGGTGGAGAACTGGCCCGGTTTCCGTGACGGCATCATGGGGCCGGACCTGATGACCGAGATGCGGGCCCAGGCGGAACGGTTCGGCACCGAGGTCATGCAAGGCAACGTGTCGAGGGTCGACCTGCAACATCGTCCGTTTACGGTCACGTTCGATGGGGGCAGGTCGGTGACGACCGAGGCGCTCATCATCGCGACCGGTGCGTCGGCCAGATGGCTCGACATCGGGTCGGACCGGAGACTGTCCGGCCACGGGGTCTCGACCTGCGCGACCTGCGATGGGTACTTCTTCAGAGGCCGGCCGATCGCCGTCGTCGGTGGCGGCGACTCCGCGATGGAAGAGGCGATCTACCTGACCCGCTTCGCGTCGAAGGTGACTGTCGTGCACCGGCGGGATACGCTGCGCGCGTCGAAGATCATGCAAGACAAGGCGTTCGCGAACCCGAAGATCGAGTTCGCGTGGGATTCGGAGGTCGCAGAAGTCCTCGACGGAGGCAAGGGCGAGGTGACCGGCATCGTCTTGCGCAACCTGAAGACCGGGCACCTCAGCACGATCGCGCTCGACGGCGTGTTCATTGCGATTGGGCATACCCCGAATACGGCGCTGTTCGCTGGACAACTGGAGCTCGAGGCCAACGGCTACCTTCGGACGCACTCAGGGTCCAGGACCAGCGTGCCCGGTGTGTTCGCCGCTGGTGATGTGCAGGATTATGTGTACCGGCAGGCGATCACCGCGGCGGGATCGGGCTGCATGGCCGCGATCGATGCTGAGCGCTATATCGAAGGGGTCTCAGACCATCAGGCGCCTGCGAACGCCGCCGCACAAATGACGAATTGATTCCCGATCTCCTGTTCCTCCTCGACACGGCCTACGACCACCGCTCGTGGCACGGGACCAGTCTTCGCGGGGCGCTTCGCGGAGTCTCACCGAAACAGGCCGCGTGGCGGCCCGCTGCGAATCGACACAATATCTGGGAACTGGTTGTCCACGCGGCGTACTGGAAGTACGCAGTCTGGCGGCGGCTGACCGGCGCCAAGCGCGGGTCGTTTGCCTTGGGTGGCTCGAACTGGACGAGTCGGCCCCAGCGGATGACTGTCCCCGCCTGGCGGAGCGACGTGGCGCTGCTCGATGACACACACCGTGCGCTGCGAGCTGCCGTCGCCTCGCTACGTCCGACGGATCTGAGGAAGGCACCCAAGGGGAGCACGGTAACGAACCTGGCGCTCGTGACTGGCATCGCCGCGCACGACCTCTACCACGCCGGCCAGATTCAGTTGCTCAAGAGGCTGGCGAAGGGGTAGGAGAGCGCCTACTCGATCCAGCCGCCTCCGAGCACGACGTCCCCGTCGTAGAACACGGCAGCCTGTCCCGGTGTGACTGCGGCCTGGGGCTCGTCGAACTCGAACTCGGCGCGGCCTCCGTGCATGGATCGCACGCGACCCGACGCCGGCTGGTGGCGATGGCGAATCTGCACCGCGGCAGGTGACCACTCCTCCAAGCCGTCGCGCGAGATCCAGTTCACTCCAGAAACGGTCAGCGCCGCTCGGTCAAGGGCCGACCGTGGTCCAACCGTGACGCGGCCGGAGTCGGCGTCGATCGTCAGCACATACAGCGGGGCAGGCGCGGCGATTCCCAGACCCTTTCGCTGACCCACGGTGAACCTGTGCACGCCGGCGTGGGTGGCGAGCTGCTCTCCGCGCTGGTCGACGATGACGCCGGCGCGGACCGAAGGCGCCCTGGCCTCGACGAACGTCGCGTAGTCTCCATCTGGCACGAAGCAGATCTCCTGGCTGTCTGCTTTATCTGCGACCGCGAGCCCGAGCCTCGCCGCCTCGGCGCGGACCGCGGGTTTGGTGAGCGTTCCGACCGGAAAGACTGCGCGGGCCAGCTGCCCCTGCGTCAGCGAAAAGAGAAAGTACGACTGATCCTTGCCCTTGTCGCAGCTGCGCGTGAGCACCCACCTGCCGTCGGACGCCTGCGCGACGCGGGCGTAGTGGCCCGTGGCGACAGACTCTGCCCCAAGCCCTCGCGCGCGCTCCAGAAGCGTCGAGAACTTCAGGTCGCTATTGCAGTGGGAGCACGGAATCGGCGTGCGTCCCGACGCGTACTCATCGACAAAGTTTGCAATAACGGTCTCGGTGAATTGTCGCTCGAAGTTCAGGATGTAGTGAGGAACCCCGAGCGTGGCGGCGACGCGGCGGGCGTCGTGCAGATCGTCCAGCGTGCAGCAGCTGCCGAACGGCTGGTGACCGGTCTGGTCGTAGAGCTGCATCGACAGACCGATAACCTCGTGACCCTGCTCAACCAGCAGGGCCGCGGCGACGGAAGAGTCGACGCCTCCGGACATCGCTACGGCGATGCGCATACAGATCGTTCGGACCGTTCGGGTCGTTCGAGTCGTTCGGACCGTTCGGATCGTTCGGACCGCTCGGGTCGTTCGGGTCGTTCGGACCGTTGATTCATGCTCTGACGACCGTGCGCGTCAGACTCCTTAGTTTATCGACGATCCCGGGTAGCACCGAGACCACGCGGTCGATGTGGGCTTCGGTGGTGGCGGCGCCAAGACTGAACCGGATCGAGTTCTGGGTTCGGTGCGCTGAGAGTCCCATGGCCTTGAGCACATGGGATGGCTCAAGGGTGCCCGAGGAGCAGGCGGATCCGGTCGAGACCGCAATCCCCTCCAAATCCAGGGCGATGAGCAATGACTCGGCCTCGGTCCGGTCAAAACTGATGTTTGTCGTGTTCGGGACCCTCGGCTCGCGGGCCCCATTGCGCGCGGTGCCCGTTACCCGCGCCAGGATCAACGTCTCGAGCCTGTCGCGCAGCGCCGCCAGTCTCGCGCCCTCCTCGGCCATACTCGCTCGTGCCTCGCGCGCGGCTACGCCCATGCCGGCAATACCGGCGGGGTTTTCGGTGCCCGCCCGTCGCCCGCGCTCCTGTTTGCCGCCTGTCAGTGCCGGCTGCAGGCGTACGCCGCGCCGAATCCACATCGCACCCACGCCTTTGGGTCCGTAGAACTTGTGGGCCGACACGGTGAGCAGATCGACGCCGAGCGCCTTGACGTCAAGCGGAACCTTGCCGGCCGACTGGACCGCGTCGGTGTGAAAGACCGCGCGGCGCTCCTTGGCGATTCGGGCAAGCTCGATGATGGGCTGGATCGTCCCGATCTCATTGTTGGCGTGCATGATCGAGACAAGCGCCGTCTCGTCATCGAGTGCGCTCCGAAGCCCGTCCGGCGAGACGATGCCGCTCTCGTCGAGGGGCAGAAGCGTGGTCCGCCAGCCCCGGCGGGCCAGCGCTTTGAACGTGTTGAGGACCGCCTCGTGCTCAATGGAGCTGGCCACAAGGTGCCTCCGGCCCGAGGGCTCGAGCGCTTCAGCCACGCCACGGATGGCAAGGTTGTCGCCCTCGGTTCCACCGCCGGTGAAGACGATCTCGGAGGGCTCGGCGCCGAGCAGGGCGGCCACGTCCGTTCTCGCCTCGTCGAGGACGGCCTTTGCCCGCTGCCCGAAGTGGTGAATGCTCGACGGGTTGCCGAACTCCTCCTTGAGCACCGCGGTCAGACGGTCGACGACCGCCGCCGATGGCGGGGTGGTGGCGTTGTGGTCGAGGTAGATCCGATGCATGCCCAAGGTGGCTGGGTGGCCAGTGGCTCGTGGCCGGCCCGCCCGTGCCTACCACTCTAGCACCCCCCTGGGAGGCTCAAGCCGCCCGCCGACTGGACGGATTCTTCGAGCTGCCGATATACTCTGTGGGCTCCCGCCCACCGGCCCGTGGATTCGGGTATTTGGACGTCCGGTCACCACCAGATGTGCCTATCGAGGCGGAGGACGCGACATGTGGAAGCGTGATGAAGCGGTGAAACCCAGCCCCCAGCCGGCCACGCCGGCGCCAGTTGCCCAGGTCCAGCCGGTCAGCGCCGCACTGCCTGCTCAGCCCGACCCTCGGCGAATGGAGAAGGGCATGGTGAACATCGGTAAGTCTGTTGTCATCAAGGGTGAGCTCAACGGCAGCGAGGACCTCACCGTGGAAGGGTACGTCGAAGGCCGCATCGAGCTGAAGGATCACGTCCTGACGATTGGCCCGAACGGCAAGATCAAGGCCCAGGTTGTGGCCAAGTCGGTCATCATCCTCGGCGAGGTGAATGGCAATATCACCGCGTCCGAAAAAGTCGAGATTCGTGAGGGCGGGTCGGTTGACGGCGACCTGATTGCGCCGCGCGTGGCGATTGCGGAAGGCGCACACTTCCGAGGCAGCGTCGACATGCAGCGCAAGGGCGCGCAGGCCGGCCAGCCGCAGAAGGTGACGGCGTCGCCGCTGGTCGAGACCACGCTGGCTCAGCCCCAGGCGGCCGCGCACTAACCCGCTTCGCGGAGCAGTGGTCTTTGGTAGGTGGCGCTCTCAGATCTGTTCACCCGCCGGCGCAAGGGAGACGCTGACTCGGCAACCGGCGCATCCGACACGCCTGTCCACGCCACGAAGGCCCTGCCGCGTTTCATTGCGTGTGTGAGCACGCGCGCCCACCCGGTCGTGCTGGATCTCGGGCCGGTGGTGGGCGGGAACATTGGCTTCTTCGGTCAGCAACTCGGGTGCAAAGTCATCGTTCAGGACGTGTCGATAGACATTGATCGGCACGCGCGGGAGGGCAAGCTCGAGGCCCTGCCGGCCTTCCTGGCCCAACGGTTTCCGCATGAGTCAGGGAGCATCGACGGCGTCCTCTGCTGGGACGTGTTCGACCACATGGACACGGCTGCCGCCAAGTCCCTTGCGAGCCAGCTCGCACGGTTGTTGCGCACCGACGGTGTCCTGATGGCGTTGTTTGCCACCGCCGAACCCCAGGTCGGGAGTCGTCCGACCTACACCAAACACATCGTCGTCGATCAGACGACATTGGAGTACCGCCCGTACGCGGCCGTGCGCCCCAGGCAGCGGCCCCTGCCGAACCGAGACATCCAGCGCCTGTTCGAGCCGCTGCGGGTCGTGGAGCAATTCCTGCTCAAGACCAACCTCCGCGAAGTGCTGCTGAGAAAGCCCGCGGACCCATCCGGCGCTGCCGGCGCGCCGCCCCACGCGTGATGCTGAACCTTGACCTGACGGACGAGCAGCGTCTGCTCGAGCACTCGGTGGGAACGTGGGCGGGTCGCGAGGTTGCGCCGCGGATTCGGGAACTCGATCGTGCGCACCGGTTCGACCGGGCGATCCTTCCGCAGATGGCGGAGCTGGGCTTGCTTGGCATTTCGGTTCCGGCCGAGTACGGCGGCGCCGGCATGGACTACATCTGCCTGGGGCTGGCGAGCGAGGAGCTCGAGTACGTCGATACCTCGCTGCGCGTGATCCTCTCGGTGCACGTGGGGCTGAACAGCCTGACGCTCCTGGCCTGGGGCACCGAGGATCAGAAGCAGCGGTATCTCGTGCCGCAGGCCCAGGGCACCAAGATCGCAACCTACGCCCTGACAGAACCTTCGGCTGGCAGCGACGCCCGGGCCATCCAGACGGTCGCGATCAAGCGCGGAGGCCGGTACGTGCTCACCGGCGAGAAGATGTGGATCTCGCTGGCCGACGTGGCCGACAACTTCTTGGTCTTCGCGTGGACGAATCTGGAAAAGAAGAAGCAACGCGATCCCTCAGGCATGAGCGCGTTCATCGTTGAGCGGGCGTTCGCGGGATTCTCGAGCGGGACGCTGACAGAGAAGTGGGGCATCCTCGCCGGCAATACCGGGTTCTTCAAGATGGATGAGGTCGAAGTCCCAGAGGAGAACCTGGTGGGCCAGGAAGGCGAGGGTTTCAAGATCGCCATGTTTGCGTTGGACCAGGGGCGCTACACTGTGGCAGCCGGCGCCACCGGACTCATCCGCGCGTGTCGCGATGCCAGCGTGCGCTACGCGAAGGAGCGCAAGACATTCGGCGTGGAGATCGGCTCTCACCAGCTGGTCAAGGAGCTCATCGCGCAGATGGAGTCTGATTACCAGGCGTCACGATTGCTGTGGCTCCGCGCGGGATGGCTGAAGAACGAGGGACGACGGAATACCCGTGAGACCGGCTTGGCCAAATGGTTCTCCACGGTGGCGTCGGAGCGTGCGGCGGGCGACGCGGTCCAGATCCATGGCGCCAACGGGTACTCGGACGAGTATCCGGTGGGCCGGTTCTATCGCAACTGCAAGGGTGCGGTCATCTACGAGGGGACGCGCGAGATCCACAAGATCATGCAGGCTGATTACCTCCTTGGGTATCGCACTGACAGACCGGCTCGCTGCGAGCTGCCGGCGTGGGAGAAACAATGACCACTACGACTTCGACACCGTCCGGCGTTGAGGCATCGGCCGGGCGCGATTCCGATCTGTCGCTCGATTTTCTCCGTGTGGTGGAGCAGGCGGCCATTGCCTGCGCGCACACCATGGGCCAGGGCGACCGTCACAAGTCGGATCAGGTTGCCGTCGAAGCCATGCGGCGCGAACTGGATTCAGTGCCGATCGACGGGACCATCGTGATCGGGGAGGGCGAACGTGACGAAGCGCCGATGCTCTACATCGGCGAGAAGGTCGGCAGGGCACGTGGCCAGACGACCGAGTATCCGCCGGTGGATATCGCCGTGGACCCGCTCGAAGGCACGAACCTGTGCGCCACCGGCGCGGCCAACGCGCTGGCTGTGCTGGCGGCTTCAGAGAAGGGCGGTTTGCTGCACGCACCAGATCTCTACATGGAGAAGCTGGTCGTCGGCCCGAGCTCGCGCGATGTTGTCGACCTGGACGCCCCAGTCCGATTCAATCTCCGCGCGATTGCCCAGGCGAACAGCCGGCGTGTGGAGGATCTGGTCGTCATCGTCCTCGATCGGCCCAGGCATGAAGCGCTCGTCGAGGAGATTCGATCGACCGGCGCGCGCATTCGGCTGATCGGAGACGGTGACCTGTCAGCGGGCATCGCTGCCGCTGTCGTTGGCAGCGGCGTGCACGCCGTCATGGGGACCGGGGGCGCGCCCGAGGGCGTGCTGACCGCCGCCGCGATGCGCTGCCTGGGGGGCGAGATCTACGCGAGATTGGTCGTGAAGACACCGGAGCATGAGCAGCGGTGCCGCGCCATGGGCATTTCCGACGGGTCACGAATCTACAAGTCCCGGGACCTCGCCTCCGGGAACAACATCGTGTTCGCCGCCACCGGCGTGACCGACGGGACGTTGATGAAGGGCGTTCGGTTCTTTGGAGACGGGATCCGCACGACGTCGCTCGTGATGCAAACACAGCCCCACCGGATCCGCTTCATCGACAGCATCCACGTCCACGCCACCGGATCCACCGCGAGAATCAGGTTCTAGACGCGCGTGGAACCCTGGCGACGAAACCAGGTCGCAGTCACGGCCGCGTCGTTTGTTGGCTTCACCGGGTTCACCCTGGTGATGCCGTTTCTTTCCCGCTACGTCCAGGACCTCGGCGTCACCGACCTCGGCGAAGTGGCGCTGTGGACCGGCGCCACGCTCGGCGTCACGCCCGCGGTGACGGCCATCTGTGCGCCTCTCTGGGGACGGGTGGGGGATCGCTTCGGCAACAAGCTGCTCGTCCAGCGCTCCCTGCTCAGCTTCGTCGTGGTGATGGGATTGATGTCGCGCGCGGCGCATCCGTGGCAGCTGTTTGCTTTGCGCGCCGTACAGGGCTTGGTGGCCGGGTATGGGCCGCTGACCATCTCGATGGCGGCGTTGTCGGCGCCACGCGATCAGATGGCCCGGGCCATCGGCACGGTGCAGACAGCCCAACGCGTGGGGCCGGCCATCGGGCCTGTCGTGGGCGGGTTGCTGGCCGCGGCGGTGGGGTTGAGGAACGCCTTCCTCGTGTCGGCAGTCGTGTACGCGGCGGCGTTCGTGATGGTGAGCGTCCTGTACAAGGAGCCCGCCCGCCCTGCCAGTCATCGCGATGAAGCCGAGCGTGTCACCTTCGGCACGGTCCTGGCCTTCGAGAACTTCCTCCTGCTGATGCTGGTCATCTTCGGACTCCAGCTTGTCGACCGGAGTTTTGGGCCGATCCTGCTGCTGCACGTTGGGCAGCTCGGCTACGAACCAGGAGACGGGGCGGTGCTTGTCGGCGTGCTGTTCTCGGCCCTGGCGATATCAGGCGCCTTCGGCAACCAACTGGCCGCGGCCGTGCTCAAGCGTGGGACGACGCGCGCCGCGATCGTCGCATCCGTACTTGTTGCCTCCGGGGCCCTAGGGGTGTTCGCCCTCGTCGGCGTTGCGTGGGCGATGACGCTCGCCATCGCGGTGTTCGGCGTGGCGAGCGGCGCCGCCATGACGACGGCGTTCACGGCCGCCGGATCGGTCGTGCCACGCCACGCACACGGGGTGGGTTTCGGCTTCTTGTCGAGCGCGTCACTCATCGGCTCAGCGGTGAGTCCCGTACTGAGCGGGCTCGTGGCCGCGCGCAGCATCAGGATGGTCTTCCTGTCTGGCGCGGCGGTGCTGGCCCTGCTCGTCCTGCTGGTCCGTCGGGTCATGGCGGAGCGAAACCTGACCATCGAGCTGGCACCCTCGGGGGAGGAGTCGTAACGCTGGTTTCGGGCGCTATTGGTCCACCTTCTGCTTGTGTTTTCGCCGTCGCCACGGCCGCTTCGTCTTGTCCTCATGCGCCCCTCCGGTCTGGCGGGGCAGGGGCACTCGAGGCCTGGAAGGTCGTGTCTTGGTCCCGCGCGTGGTGCGCCTCATGTGAAGATAGTAGCCGGTAGTCAGGTCACCACCTACTCGCTTCCATGGCTTTCACAACATCCGCACGTGAGCGCGCCGCGCTGGTCGGTCTCGTGACGAGCGCGCGGCGCCGGGTCGACGCCGATCAGTCGCTGCACGAGTTGGCCGGGTTGGCCGACGCCGCGGGAGCAGTGGTTGTCCTGCGCATGCTGCAAGAGCGACCGCGGCCGGACGCGAGCACCTTCATCGGCACCGGCAAAGTGGCCAGCCTGGCCGCAGCCTGCGCGGAAGCCGACGTGGGTGTGGTGATCTTCGACAACGAGTTGACGCCTGCGCAGCTGGGCGAGCTGGAGAGCAAGCTCGACCGGAAGGTGGTTGACCGCACGCAGCTCATCCTGGATATTTTTGCTCGGCGCGCACGGACGCGTGAGGGTAAGTGGCAGGTGGAACTGGCGCAGCTGAAGTATCTGCTGCCGCGCCTGGCGGGCAGCGGCACGGCGCTCTCGCGCCTCGGCGGGGGCATCGGCACCCGGGGACCGGGGGAAACGAAGTTGGAGGTCGATCGCCGCCGTATTCGTGTCCGCATTCAATCCCTTCAGCGGGAGATCGACCAGGTGCGTCGACGTCGTTCTCAGTTACGCGAACGGCGTCAGAAGCGGTCCACGCCGACGGTCGCCCTGGTCGGCTACACCAACGCCGGCAAGACCACCCTGTTCAACCGGCTGACGAACGAGGCTGCCGCGGCCTCTGACGCGCTCTTCGTCACGCTCGACCCGCTGGTGCGGCGCGTCCGGCTTCCCGATCAACGGGAACTGCTGGTCTCGGATACGGTCGGGTTCATCGACCATCTGCCCCACGCGCTCGTGGCCGCCTTTCGGGCCACGCTGGAAGAGGTGGGTGAAGCGGAACTTGCCTTGCACGTCATTGACGCCTCGAGCGGTGAGCGCGACCGACAGATGGCCGCGGTCCGGCGCGTGCTCGAGGAAGTGAACGCCACCGCGGTGCCGGTGATCGACGTGTACAACAAGATCGACCTCATCGGTCCCGATGAACGCCGTCGCCTGCAGGAGGCCGCCCCGACGGCTGCCGTGGTGTCAGCGCGAACGGGTGAGGGCCTCGCGGAGTTACTCGAGCGCGTGACGGCTCACCTTGCGCTCGACACGCGGCGGATTACCATCGCCTTTGACACGGGCAAGGAGTTCGACCGGCAACAGATCGCTCGGTTGTATCGCGTCGCGAAAGTCATCAGCCACGTTGCCACAGACGGGCGCGCGGTGATCGAGGCGGAGGTGCCAAAACGGTTCATTGAACGGCTCACCACAGCCGTGAGCGAGGATCTAGCCGATGCGCAGTAGCGCGACGTGGCCTGTGCGTCAGCGGACGTCCACCCTCGGCGCGTGGGCGTGCGCGTGGTTGATTCTGGCCGAAGTCGCGTGCGCCACGCGCGTGCCGCCTCCCATGCCGGCCGTGCTTGTGTACCCGGACTTCCTCTACCTGGTCGTGCCTGCGACGCTCCAGAAAGAGCCAGGTGCGTCTCGGATCGAGACAGGGTGGCGGTTCTTGCAGTCTGACAACGTGAGCGGCGCGGACGTCGAGTTCGGCGCTGCACTGAAGCTCGAGTCGCGGTTGTATCCTGCGCACGTGGGGCTGGGCTACGTGGCGATGACCGGCCGCGACTACGACCGGGCGCTGACGTCGTTTGAACAGGCACTCGAGTCCAACGGCCGGTACGTCCCAGCACTGGTTGGGCGTGGGCAGGCCTTGCTAGCCCTCGAGCGGGCCGACGAGGCCTTGGTGGCGTTTGAATCAGCGCTCGACGTGGATCCGGAGTTGACGGAGCTGCGACGACGGGTCGAGTTGCTGCGCTTTCGACACCTCCAGGATCTGATCGACGCGGCGCGAGCCGCAGTCACAGCGGGGCGGCCGGACGAGGCCAGGCGCGCGTACGGCCGCGCGCTTGCCGCGTCTCCGCAGAGTGCCTTTCTGCACCGAGAACTCGGTCTGGTCGAACGCGCGGCTGGGAACGCCGATGCCGCCCTCGAGCACGTGCGGCAGGCTGTGGCGCTTGATCCCCTCGAGGCCCCCACGTTTGTTGCGCTCGGCGAGTTGCTCCAGGAGCGCGGGGATCTCGGCGCCGCGGAAGCGGCATACCGGGATGCCGCGGCGATCGATCCAGACCTGGACCTTGCGGCGCGGATCGCCGAGACTGGCACACGCGCCCGCGAGGCGCGCCTTCCACCGCAGTTCCAGGCAGCGCTGAGCGCCGGGCAGGTCACGCGCGGGGAACTCGCAGCCCTTATGGGTGTGAGGCTGGAGGATCTGATTGTGCGCGCGCCAGCGCGCCAGGTGGTCATGACCGACACGCAAGGGCACTGGGCGGCTCCCTGGATTACGCTCACGGCCAACGCTGGCGTGATCGAGGCGTTCGAGAATCACACGTTTCAGCCGGGGGCCGTGGTTCGCCGAGGGGATCTGGCGACGACGATGAGCCGGGTCGTCGCGCTGGTCGCCGCGTCCTCTCCGGCCGTGCGTGCCCGACTCACCGAACGTCCGGCCATTGCCGATATGACCGCCGGCCACGCGCAGTACGGCGCGGTCGCCGCGGTGGTCGCCACTGGAGTGATGCCGCTCCCCGTTGACCGACGATTCCAGGTTGCGCGACCGGTGTCTGGACCAGAAGCGGTCGAGGCCATCGGCCGCCTGCGAGCGTTGGCCGCCACGATACTCGGCGAGGCGCAGCCGTGAAGAGCCTGACCCTCGCCAATCAACTGACGATCCTTCGAATTGCGCTGATTCCGGCGTTCGTGTTGCTCGTCGTGTACGGGCGGCTCGGGGCGGCGCTCCTCGTGTTTGGGACGGCGGGTTTGACCGATGCCCTCGACGGCCTCATCGCGCGCTGGTCCGGTCAGCGCACGAGCCTTGGCGCCTGGCTCGATCCGATGGCGGACAAGCTGCTGCTCGTGACGACGTTCGTGGTGCTGACGCTTCCCGACGTGCCCCTCACAAACCACTTGCCGCTCTGGTTGACGGTGCTGGTGATCAGCCGCGATATCGTGATCGTCGGCGTGGTGGCGATCGTCAACATGGCGGTCGGTCCTCGTACGTTCAAGCCGTCGCTGTGGGGGAAGCTGGCGACGGGCACATTCATCGCCACCTGCGTCGTGGTGATGTATTTCAACTATCGCGGCGAGACGTCACCGCTCGTGGATATCGGCATCTGGCTGTCGCTCGGGCTGACGCTGGTCTCCGGCGGGGACTACTTTTTCCGGCTGCGGCGACTGATTAACGAGTCCGCCCCAGCGTCTTCGTGAAGTAGTCGAGCGTCTTTCGCAACCCATCCTCTAGGCCGACCACAGGCTCCCAGCCGAGGAGTGTCCGTGCACGCGTGATGTCGGGGTTGCGCTGTTTCGGATCGTCTGTGGGTAGAGGCCGATACACGATCGTGCTCGAGGACCCACACAGCCGGATGATCGTCCGGGCGATCTGTTCGATGGTGACCTCGTGCGGATTCCCCAGATTGACCGGGTCGTTCGTCTTCGCCTCCATCAGTCGGAGAATCCCGTTCACCAGGTCACTGACGTAACAGAAGCTCCGCGTCTGGGTGCCGCGCCCGAACACGGTGACGTCCTCGTTGTGCAGGGCCTGCGAGATGAATGCGGGAACCGCCCGTCCGTCCCGGAGGCGCATGCGTGGGCCGTAGGTGTTGAAGATGCGGACGATCTTGGTGTTGACGCCGTGCGTCCGGTGGTAGGCAAACGTGATTGCTTCGGCGAACCGCTTGGCTTCGTCGTAGACGCCGCGAGGGCCGATCGGATTCACATGCCCCCAGTAGGTCTCCTTCTGCGGATGCTCGAGCGGATCGCCGTAGACCTCCGACGTGGAGGCGAGCATGAACGTCGCCCCTTTGGCCTTGGCCAACCCAAGGGCGTTGTGCGTGCCGAGCGCACCGACCTTCAGGGTCTGGATCGGCAGTTCGAGGTAGTCGACAGGGCTCGCCGGACTCGCCCAGTGCAGCACATAGTCCACCGTACCGGGAATGTCGATGAACTGGGTGACGTCATGGCGGATGAATTGGAGATCCCGATCACGCAGATGCGCCAGGTTGGCGATGTCGCCGGTCACCAGGTTGTCGACGCCGACGACCGAGTGGCCACGATCGAGCAAGGCCTCGCACAGGTGGGATCCGATGAAGCCGGCCGCGCCGGTAACCACGATTCGCGCCACGGTCAGCTTGTCGAGGCGCGCTGGAACAGTCCGCGGAAGAGCGTCAACCACATGATCTTCACGTCGAGGGTGACCGACCAGTTTTCGATGTAGTACAGGTCGTACTCGATGCGCTTCTCGAGCGAGGTGTTACCCCTCCACCCGTTGACCTGCGCCCAGCCCGTGATGCCGGCCTTCACCTTGTGCCGCAGCATGTACTGCGGGATGCGGTGCTTGAACTGCTCGACGAAGTACGGCCGCTCTGGACGAGGGCCGACAATGGACATGTCCCCCTTGAGAACATTCCAGAATTGAGGCAACTCGTCGAAATCCACCTTCCGCAACCAGCGCCCGATGGGCGTGGTTCGCGGATCGTCGTCTCGTGCCCAGACGGGTCCCGTCGCGTCCTCCGCGTCGTGATACATCGATCGGAACTTGTAGACGGTGAACGCCTGTCCGTCGAGCCCCATGCGCTCCTGTTTGTAGAAGACGGGTCCGGGCGAGGTCCGCTTGACTAGTAGCGCGATGAGGGCGGCGGGGAGGGCCAGGACGAAGATGGCAAGGCTGGACAGGACGATGTCGAGACCACGCTTGATCCAGGCGCCGAGTCCCTGCATCGGCACGTCGTTGACGTTGATGATCGGGAGGCCGTCGAGGTCCTCCAGCCGGGCGCGCAAGGCGATGAACTGGAGCAGGTCCGGCACGACCTTGACGTCGATGCACTCGCGCCCGGCGACGTCCATCAGATCCAGCAACTTCGCGTGGTCTTCGAGCGCCAGCGCCACGTAGAGTGCGTCGATTCGTTCGCGGCGGGCGATGTCGGCGACGTCCGAGAGTGTGCCGAGCAGTGCCAGCCCACGGTAGCCGATATGGTCGCCGCCGGCGCGCTCGTCGAGAAAGCCCACGACGTGATAGCCGAGTTCGCGGTGCTGGAGCATGCGATCGGCGACCATCCGGCCCAGATCGCCGGCGCCAGCGATGAGGATCCGCTTCAGGCCGATGCCAGCGCGCCAGCGGCGTTCGAGCAGTTCACGCACGGCCTCCCGGGAGGCGTAGGTGAACATCACCGTCAGGACCAGGAAGAGACCCCAGACAATCTGGGAGACCTCGTAGGCGCCGCGCTCGCGGGCGCCGGTCGACGCCCAGTACGCCTGGACATACAGCGTGGAGACCACGCCGAAGACGACGGCGAGGATGCTGCCGACGAGGACCGCGAAGAAGTCGTCAACGCGCGAGCGTCCTCGCCGCAGCCGATAGACCCCCTGCACCCAGAACGCGAGCGGCGTGAGGAGCGCCACAAAGGGCAGGAGGTTCACGTACTGCTCGAACGGGGGGTACCCTCGGAAGACCGGGATCAAGCCGCTTTCAAAGCGGATCCCGTAGGCGAGAATGAAGGCCCACATCGCGAGGAGGGAGTCGCTGACGATGTAGAAGGCGACGAGCAGGCGGGTGTAGCGCCTTACCACGTGGTCCCGGCCGGAGCGGCCAACGTGTCGTCGACGACGGCACGCATCTGCTGCTTGTAGCGCCCGAGGGAGAACTGCTCGGCATGCCGTCGAATGGCGTCCGAGTCGAAGCCATTGTCGCGGACGCGCAGCAGCGCAGCGGCGAGGGACTCGACGGTGGATTCGGGGAAAAGGACGCCGGTGTCGCCGTCTCGCACCGTCTCGAGCGCGCCGCCTCGGGCCAGCGCCACGACCGGTCGGCCACACGCCTGAGCCTCGAGGGGCACGATACCGAAATCTTCCTCGCCGGGCAGAATCACGGCTACCGCACGGCGATACTCATCGCGAACCGCCTCGTCCGGCAGCCAGCCCAGTAGTTCCGTGGTGCGCCCCGCCAGCCGCGCAAGCCGCTCCCGTTCCGGCCCCTCGCCAACGATCCGGAGGTGCGCACCGATGTGCTCGCACGCGGCGATGGCCAACTCGACCTGCTTGTAGGGCACCAGTGCGGACACGATGAGGAAATGATCCTCCGGCCGACGATCGCCGGGATGGAAGAAGGCCGTGTCGACCGGCGGATACACGACCGATGCCTGGCGATTATAGTAGCGCCGGATACGGCCTGCAACATGCCCGGAAATCGCCACGAAGCGATTCACGCGGGCGCTGCTGGCGGCATCCCAGCGCGCCAGCGCCGAGAGCGCGGGACGGTAAAACCACCGACTGGCGAACTCGCCGACTCGGTGCGGCCCAAAGTAGGCATCGAACTGATCCCAGGCGTATCGCATCGGGGAGAAGCAGTAACACAGGTGACGGGCACGTCCCGGCGCCACGACGCTCTTGGCGACCGCGTGGCTCGTGCTGAGGACCAGGTCGTAGCCGTCGAGGTCAAACTGCTCGACCGCGAACGGGAAGAGCGGCAAGTACCGCCGGTAGTGGGTGCTGGTGCCCGGGAGCCACTGGAGGAACGAGGTCTGAATCGGGTGCCGTTCAATGGGTGGCGACACCGAGCCGCGTCGATGAAGGAGGGTGAGAATGTCTGCGTCAGGATGCATCTCACACAGGACTTCGAGCACCTTCTCACCGCCGCGCATGCCGGTCAGCCAGTCGTGCACCAGTGCCACACGGGGATGGCTCACCCGGCTTCCTGCTCCGCGGTGGTTCGTTCCGCTTCTGCACGTGGCCTCTGCTGCCCGCTCACATCCCGATAGACCTGGAGGGTGCGCTCGACCGAGCGTTCCCAGCTGAATTCCCTGGCGCGCTGCAGGCCCCGACGCCGGAGGTCCGCGGCCAGTGCTGGGTCCTCGAGCACCCGCCGCACTCCGTCGGCGATGGCGTCGACGTCATAGGGATCGACCAGCACCGCCGCATCGCCGGTCACTTCGGGAAGCGAGGATACATTTGAGGTCACGACAGGCGTCCCGCACGCCATCGCCTCGAGCGGCGGGAGTCCGAAGCCTTCGTAGAGCGAGGGGAACACGAACACCGACGCCAACCGGTAGAGCACGGTCAACGTGTCGTCGTTCAGGTAGCCGAGAAAGCGAACGTGTTTGTGCAACTGGTGACGGTGGACCGCGCGGCGAAGCGCGGGCAGTTTTGAGATCTCGTCCCCGATGATGAGCAGCGTGAGGTCGTCGTGGTGCCGGCGCAGCTGACTGAAGGCCTCGATGAGCCGCACGAGATTCTTGTGGGGCTTGATGTTGCCAACGTAGAGCACGAACGCGTGGTCGAGCTGGTAGCGCTCGCGAACCCGCGCCACGTGTTCCTCGGAGGGCTCCGCCCTGAAGTGTTCGTCGATGGCGTTGTAGACGACGACGACCTTGTCGGGCGGGACGTTGAAGAAATGCAGAATGTCCCGTTTTGACGCCTGCGAGACCGTCAAGATGCGGTCCGATCGGCGTGCCGACACCCACATCGATCCGCGCGCGTAGGCGTAGGCCGCCCGATTTGGCAGGTATTGAGGGAACATCAGATGGATACAGTCGTGAATGGTCACGACCGACGGGCAGCGGACGGCCGCGGGCAGGACGTAGTGCGGCGCGTGGTAGACGTCTGGACGCTCGCGGTGGAGCACCAAGGGCACGTGAATCTGTTCGCGAAGCGAATAGTTGGGCGAGGGCTCGCGCACAACCCGGAAATTCGGTCCGAGTTGCGCGGCCACGCCCAAATCAGGCTCGCCGCACAGCAGGATGTACTCGGTGTCCCGATCGATGCGGGCGAGCTGACGCAGGAGATTGCGGATGTAGGTCCCGATCCCGAAGTCGTGGAGCTTCCGCGCGTCGATCGCGACTCGCATAGAGAAGCATTATAGGAGCCTATCGCTCCCAGCCGCGCCAGTCCATTCGGTGGCGACGGCGCAGATCGCGCATCACGCCCGGGTAGACCCCGGCACGGCGAGCCTCCTCGGCGGCCTGATCGAGCGCGGCCTTGATGGGCTCGCTGTTGGTCTCCAGTGTGTCGAGCCAACCTCGGCAATCGACGGGGGCCGCTCTGTTGATACGAATGCCGTTGGGTTCGAAGACGGCGAACCAGGCCCGGTCACCCGAACGGGTCGATGAGGCGACGCAGGTGGGCGCGTAACGTGTCTCAGCAGCACCATGACCAGCCCCGCCCCGAGCGCGACACCGCAGATCAACAAGATCAGACCGCCAGTTCGAGGCCCGGGCACAGGGGCTCCTAGGCGTTGTGGGCGGAAAGGTCGGCGTACTGGAACCCGCAGCGGCAGGCCTCGATGCGCGGCGGCACGTGCCTCGTACAGGAGGGGCAGGTCCAGGCCGGGCTCGATCGATCGTTCATGGTCTGAGGGCCCGACGGCAGCGCGCACGTGGCCTTACCTGGGTATATCGGGCAATTGCCCGCGAATCTTGAGGTAGGCCTTGAGGACGGGCATCCACCCGGGATGGTGCTTTTCGTAGAAGGCGAGGTGGCTGCGCCGATACGCCTCCTGGGTCGCCTCCGGTGCCGATGCGGCCGAGCGGCCCCTGAGGTGCACGACCTTCGACTCGGGGCTGAACAGCACCCCTCGGCCGAGACGCCGCAGCGACGCGCACAAGTCAACATCCTCCGCGTACATGAAAAAGCGCTCGTCGAAGCCGCCGACCTTGACGAGATCTCCGCGGCGAACCAGCAGGCACGCGCCGCTGACCCAGTCGACTTCCCGTGCTTGTCGCGTCATGCGGTCGACCAGGGATGTAAACGGGCGAAGCCCGCGGTCGTTGCCCCACACCAAGAGCTTCTGGCGCAGTTCAACCCATGGCGTGATCATTGCGCCGAAGGAGACCTCCGGGCGGTTCCGCCCGTCCACGATCCGCGGGCCGACGACGGCGACGTCGGGTCGCGCGTCCAGCGCCGACACGAGCCGATCCACCGCGCCGGGCGGCATGATGGTGTCGGGGTTCAAGAACAAGACGAACTCGCTGCGCGTGCTCGCGAGGCCGAGATTATTGGCCCTGGCGAACCCGAGGTTCACCTCCGAGACCATCACGCGAACGAGGGGCCACCTTTCGCGCACGTATGCGGGCGTCCCGTCAGTGGATGCGTTATCGATGACCACCACCTCGTGGTCGACCGCTGGTGCGGGTCGGGTCAGCGACTGCAGGCTCCTCTCGAGATCGGTCCTCGAGTTGTAGCTGACGATGAGAATGGTGAGCCGACTCATGTCGCGGTGAGCAGAGCTTGAAGCGTGCGCTGCGCACACTCGCGCCACGAGTATCGCGCCAGCTGACGTGTGCCAGCTTCGAGGAGACGGTCTCGCTCGTCATGATCGACGAGCGCGCGTTCGAGTCCCGCCGCAATGAGAGTCGGGTCGGGCCGCTCGAGGTAGATGGCGGCCGGGCCATAGACTTCGCGGGCGATTTCGGTGTCGAGGACCACGATCGGAATGCCGGCTGCCATCGCTTCGAGCGGCGTCAGCCCGAATCCCTCGTACTCAGACAGGAACGCGAAAGCGGAAGCACTGCCGTACTGGGACGCGAGCTCCTCATCCGAGACGTACGACCGTGCACGAATGCGCGCGGCGGCGCCGCTGCTGGCAATGAGGGCATCGAGATCGACATGCGGCATCGTGCGGTTGTCGCCCACGATCTCGAGTCGGACGTCTGGAAGCCGGGCCGCGAGGCGCGAGAAGCCCTCGATGAGTTCGGGGACGTGACGGCGGTTGAAGACCGAGCCCACGTACAGCACGAGCGGCTCGCGTGCGACCGGTGCGCGCAGGGAGGACACGCCGAGATAGATGACGTCGATGCGCGCCTGATCGATGCCGAGGCAGCCGACGATCTCCCGCTTCGAGAAGTCCGACAGCGTGAGGACCTTCACCGCGCGGCGCGCCCCCAGCCAGCCGAGCGTGCGGCGGCGAAGGCCTTCGCGCCACGAGAACCACTCCGGGTGGGCAGCGAAGGACACGTCGTGAATCACGAGGACGATCGGCACAGAACAGCGCAACGGACAGGTGTACGCGGGTGAAAAGAGCACATCGGCGCCTACTGAAGCGACGAGTCGAGGCAGGACGAGTTGCTCCCAGAGCGTGCCGGCTCCTGGCGATACGGCACTGGAGAGACGCAGGGCACCGGCCCGCAGACCCGCGATCGGCTCGGGCGTGCAGAGGACGAACTCGTGGCTGGTGGCAGCGGCGAGTTCACCCCAGGCAGCGAGCAGTTCGGACAGATAACGCCCAACCCCGGTCGGTCGTCCAACGAGTTCGCGCGCATCGATCGCAATCCGCACGCGCTGGCTACCGTTCCTTCCGGCGGCGGATCGCGTCCTGATACGCGGTGTGGAGCCGGATCGCTGTCAGGCGCCACGTGAAGGCGCGCGCCCGCTCGAGGCCAGCGCGGCCGAGGTCCTCGGCCCACTGCGGATCGCTCGCGAGCCGGTGGATGGCTGACGCCCAGGCACCGGCATCGCCAGGGTCCAGGAGCACGCCCCCCGTGCCAACGACCTCCGGGAGCGATCCGCGGGTCGATGCCAAAACGGGAACTCCCGCGGACATGGCCTCGAGCGCCGTCAGGCCGAACCCTTCGTCGAGCGAGGGGAGGACCAGTGCGCGCGCGCCGGCGTAGAGCGTCTCCCGATCGGTGTCCGCCACGTACCCCTTGTACGTGACGTAGGCCTTGAGGGGCTCGCGCGACACGCGGTCGAGCCACTCGGCGGCATCGGCCGTCGGGCTGCCGGCGATCACGAGCCGAGGTGCGTTGGCTGATTGCTCCACCAGTCGTGTGTAGGCGTCGAGAAGCACTCCGACATTCTTTCGCGGTTCGAGCGTACCAAGAAAGAGAATGTATCCGTCCTGGGGAACGTTCGGCGCTGCGCCAAGCGTGTGCCAGCTCGGCGCGCCGGGAGGGCAGACATAGATGCGGTCCGGAGCGACGCCGAAGCGCTCACTCACCAGAGCCCTCGTGTGGGCAGACGAGGTGATCACGCCGTCGGCGCGCCTCGCGTGACTGGCAGCGAGCAGGGGATAGTCCCGCCTGACCTCGCCGCGCGTGTGGCTTGGACGGGTGAGGAAGAATAGATCGTGAATCGTGACGAGCTGCGCGGCACTCTTCGATGGAATGAGCAGCGGATGCGCCGCGTGGACCACGTCGACTTCGGCTCCGGTCAGTGCTTCAACGGGCGGCCATTCGGTCCGGTGCCAGAGATAGTTCAGTAGGGAGACCGGCACCCGTCGATCGATGACGCGGGCGCGCAGCTCGGATGCGAGCGAGGGCGGCGGCCGGTCCTTCCACGAACTGGTAAAGACCGTCACCGCGTCGTCGTACGCGGCGGTGTAGGCGTGCACCAGCGCGTGGATGTACTCGCCGACGCCGGTGCGTGCGCGCAGGGCGGGGCGGTAGTCGACCAGAATCCGCATGTCTCAGCCGGTATGATAGTAAGTAAAAGGGGGCGCTGTAGCAGCCGATGCGAATTGCCGTCATTGGAACCGGATACGTAGGCCTGGTCGCGGGCGCGTGCTTTGCCGAGTCAGGGAACGACGTGGTCTGCGTTGACAGCAACGACGCCAAGGTGCGGGCCCTGCGGCGCGGCAAGATCCCGATCTACGAGCCCGGGTTGGAAGAGCTGGTTCGACGGAACCGCAGCGAGGGTCGCCTGACGTTCACTGCGGGACTCGCCAAAGCGGTTCGCGATTCGGCCATTGTCTTCATCGCGGTGGGGACGCCGCAGGGCGAGGACGGCTCGGCCGATCTCCACGCCGTGCTCGGGGTGACTCGAGAGATCGCCCGGGCAATGAATGGATACCGGGTCATCGTCAACAAGAGCACGGTCCCGGTCGGCACGGCCGAGAAAGTGCGTGAAGTGATTCGCCGCGAGACGACGCATCCGTTCAGCGTCGTGAGCAACCCCGAATTCTTGAAGCAGGGCGCGGCCGTCGATGACTTCATGAAGCCGGACCGTGTGGTCATCGGCGTGGAAGACCCGCGAGCGCAGGCCGTGCTGCAGGAGTTGTACGAACCATTCCTGCGCACTGGTGCTCCGATCATGATCATGGATTGCGCCAGCGCTGAGCTGGCGAAGTATGCCGCCAACGCCATGTTGGCGACCCGCATCTCGTTCATGAATGAAGTGGCAAATGTCTGCGAACTCGTTGGTGCCGATGTCGACCAGGTACGGAAAGCGATCGGCGCGGACAGACGGATCGGCATGTCGTTTCTGTTTCCCGGCGTGGGGTACGGCGGGAGCTGCTTCCCGAAGGACGTGCAGGCGATGAGGCGGTTCGCCTCGGAGAAAGGCTACGACTCCAAGATTCTGGCCGCGGTTGACTCGGTGAACAAAGCCCAGAAGGCCAAACTGTATTCGATGATGCGCAGCCACTTCGGCAGCCTGAAGGGGAAGACGGTGGGCGTGTGGGGGCTCTCGTTCAAGCCTCGGACCGACGACATGCGCGAGGCGCCCTCCGTCCCGCTCGTCGAAGCGCTTCTCTCGGCGGGCGCCGTGGTCCAGGCCTTCGATCCGGAAGCCATGCGGGTGGCGAAGGGGATCTTTGGCTCGCGTGTGACGTACGCGGCGAACCCGTACGAC